>OCHA01000666.1_pt1 | contig 35503 bp, 28 predicted proteins | sample 1538591 | NCBI WGS metagenome assembly OCHA01 (sample SAMN04571710, study PRJEB22368) | human gut metagenome | biome: human gut; material: stool | host: Homo sapiens | place: Luxembourg | collected 2012-09-06 | reverse complement strand
TATATTTATTATATTAAAAATTGACCAGCAGATTACGGAGGATGAAAAGTGAACGAGCAAAGAGAGATCGAGATAGATTTAAGAAAAGTTTTTTCCATGCTGAAAAAACGAATTCTATATATAATTTTAGGAACTCTGATCACAGCGGTGCTTGCCGGGTGTATAACAGAGTTTTTTATCACCCCCACCTATACCGCATCCTGCACGCTGTATGTTTACAGTAATACGGATCGTGTCAGCACGGATTCTTCCATCGGGCAAAACGAGATCACTGCGTCACAGCAGCTTGTAAACACCTATATCGTTGTGCTGGAAAGTGATCGTGTGCTTGAGGAAGTTGTGCAGAATCTGGATCTGGATATGACCGTTTCCCAGCTGCGTTCCATGATCTCATGCGCGCAGATCAACGAAACGGAGATTTTTAACGTAACCGTAACCAGTGCCAGCCCCGCCCTTGCAGCGGATATTGCCAATTCTATTGCCGATGTGGCGCCGGATGCCATTGTGGATACGATTAAAGCCGGCGGCGTAAGCGTGGTCGATTATGCCAAGGTGCCGAGTTCGCCCTCTTCACCGGATTTCAAGCTGAATATTTTGATCGGCGCTCTTGTTGGGCTGGTAGTTACATTCCTTATCTTCTTTATTCGCGAACTGTTTGATACCACCGTTACGGAAGAGGCGGATCTGGAAAGAGAATTTGAAAATATCCCCGTTATCGGAACCATACCCCGGCTGATCCCGTCCGCCGCTAAGGTGGAGGAGTCATCCGGCGGCGAAAATAAGCCGCGTACTGAGATCGGGAAAGGAGGCAGAAAATAATGGCTCTTTTCGGGAAAAATAAAAAAGCAAATCAAAAAAGTAAATCTTTTTCAAGGGAAGACCCTAAAAAAGTTTTAAATGCAGAATCCCCGTTTGTTGTGAAAGAGGCGTATTCCGCCATCCGAACCAATCTGCTCTTTATGCAAAAAGGGGAAAAATGCCCCGTTTTTGTTATAACCAGCCCTACTGCCAATAACGGCAAAACGATCAACAGCATCAATCTTGCCATCTCTTTTGCCCAGATGGGTAAAAAGACTTTGCTGATCGACGGGGATATGAGAAATCCCACCATTCACCGCATGTTTTCCATACCGGTTAAGAACGGTCTTTCGGAGATCCTTGCAGGGCTTACGGATAATATCACCGTTTCAAAAACGGAGATCGAAAATCTCTCCGTCCTGACCGGCGGAAAGATCCCGCCGAATCCGGCGGAACTCGTTTCCTCCTCCAGAATGGATAAACTGCTGGAATTTGTAAAAGAGCATTATGATTGTGTGTTTATTGATACGCCGCCTGTGAATCTTGTTACGGACGCAACCGTTTTCGCCCAAAAGACCACAGGTTATATCCTGATCATTAAAGCGAATATGACGGATATTGCGGAAGTAAAAACCGCCGTTTCCAATCTGGATAATATAGGCGGAAATATCCTTGGGTTCATTTTGAATGACGTTACTTCCGGCAGGCATAAATATTATTCTTATTACAAGAAATACGATTATAAATATAAATATTCTTACGGCTATGGTTACGGCTACGGCTATAAATAAACCGCTGGCGTAAAGGCTAAATTTCTTTTTAAGGGTTGCGAGAATTATGAATAAAAGAAAGGCTACTCAGCTGCTTGTGGAATTTTCGGTGGACCTTTCGTCTCTTCTGTTTGCAAATCTGATTTCTTTTTTGCTGTGCACGGCGATCCATAAGATCCCAAATCTTACAAAGCAGTCCGCATGGATTTATGTGATCTGCCTTGTGCTGTCTTTTTGCGTCATCTTTTTCGGCTTTTCGGTATCTCTGGATCTGTCGGTCAGAAACAGGTTGCGTGAATTTATTGCGGTTGTCAGAAACTGCCTTTTAACGTATATGACCCTTTCCGTAGCGCTCGTTCTTACAAGAAGTGATCTCGTAAACGGCAGGTATATGTTTCTGATCTCGCTGTTCCTTTTCATTTCGTTTTCCTGTATCAACAGGTATTTTACCAAGCGCCTTCTGATTCGCCATTTTTCGCATTCCGGGCTGGTAAATCTTGCGGGCGTCATTACGGTTGGCAGAAGGGCAGAAGATTTTATTTCAAACCTTCAGCAGGACTGGACAAGGCATATCAAAGGCGTTGCCGTGATCGACGCCGAATATCAAAACGGAAATTACGTTTTTTCCGATGCTTTGAAATCTTCCGGCGGAAATGCCGTTGCGGTAAAACCAAAAGCAATAAAATATGTTTCTTCGGTTCCGGTTGTTGCCAATCTGGATAATGTGATCGACTGGGTCAAAAGGGAATCTCTGGACGAAGTCTATATCAATGTACCCTACGAGTATGAAAGCAAAATAGCGCAACTTGCCGAAGAGATCGAAAGCATGGGCATTATGGTTCACATTAATCTTCCCACGCTTGAAAAATTGGTGGAAAACAGCGAATTTGATAACGTGGAATGCACCATGGTGGCAGGCTACCCAACGGCAACGCTTACGGCTGCGCGCCAGCTGCCGCTTTCCGCCGTTATCTTTAAAAGAATTGTGGATATTATCGGCGGCTTTTTAGGCAGCCTGATTTCCTTGCCGGTCATACTTGTTGTTGCCGTGCCGCTGCTGATCGAATCCCGCGGTCCGCTCATTTTTAAGCAGCCGCGCGTTGGAAAAAACGGCAGGGTGTTCAATATTTATAAACTGCGTTCCATGTATGTGGACGCGGAAGAGAGAAAAAAAGAACTGCTGGCTAAAAATGAAATGAACGGTTATATGTTTAAAATGGATAATGACCCCAGAATCACAAAAGTCGGCAGATTTATACGCAGAACCAGCATTGATGAACTGCCCCAGTTCTGGAATGTATTGAAAGGGGATATGAGCCTTGTGGGCACAAGGCCTCCCACGCTGGATGAATTTTCAAAATATGAAAGCCACCATAAACGCCGCCTTTCCATGCGGCCGGGTATAACCGGCATGTGGCAGGTCAGCGGGCGTTCAAAAATCAATAATTTTGAGGATGTTGTAAAACTGGATTGTGAATACATAGATAACTGGAGCGCCTGGCTGGATCTGAAGATCATGTTCAAAACCGTGGGCGTTGTACTCAGGGGGATCGGCGCGGAATGAAAAACGATTCGCATCTTAAGATCGCCATGATCGGGCATAAGCGGATCCCGTCGCGTGAGGGCGGCGTGGAGATCGTGGTTTACGAACTGTCCAGTTTCTTGGCAAAAGCCGGCAACCGGGTGGATGTCTATAACCGGGGCGGCAGTCATGTTTCCGGCAGCAGGTTCAAAAGCGAGGATATGCCGCTTGATCCGAATGTTAAGATCATCACCGTGCCCACCCCGAAATCAAAAACGTTAAACGCTTTTGTTTACAGCTTTTTTGCGTCGCTCCGGGCGCTTTTCGGCGGATATGACGTTATCCATTTCCATGCCGAAGGCCCGGCGGTCATGTGCTTTTTGCCAAAACTTTTCGGCATACGCACGGTTGCAACGATTCACGGGCTGGACTGGCAACGGTCAAAATGGGGCGGTTTTGCTTCAAAATATCTTAAATTCGGTGAAAAAACGGCGGCTAAATATGCAGATGAGATCATTGTGCTCTCCCGCTCCGTTCAGGATTATTTTAAAAAGGAATACGGCAGGGAGACTGTTTATATTCCAAACGGCGTTCGTACGCCGCAAATCCGGTCTCTTTCCTTGCTTGCAGAGAAATACGGCCTGAAAAAAGACGGGTATCTCCTTTATCTCGGCAGGATCGTTCCGGAAAAAGGCATTCACTATTTGATAGACGCCTATTCCGCGCTGCATACGGAAATGCCGCTTGTGATCGCCGGCGGATCCAGTCATTCACAGGCGTATTTTGAAGAACTGAAAGTAAAAGCGCAGGGCAAAAAGATCGTGTTTACGGATTTTGTGCAGGGAAGGGAATTGGAAGAACTGTATTCCAATGCGTATCTTTATGTTTTGCCCAGCGATCTTGAGGGAATGCCCATCAGCCTGCTGGAGGCAATGAGTTATTCCAACTGCTGCCTGACTTCGGATATAGAGGAATGTACGCAGGTGTGCGGCGATAACGCCGTTTACTTTAAAAAGAGCAATGTGAAAGATCTTAAAAACAAACTGGAGTTTTTGCTCGGCAGCAGAGATGCTGTAGAAAACTATAAACAGCGCGCGGCGCAATATGTTCTTTCCCGCTACAGCTGGGAAAATGCCGGCAAAAAAACGCTTGCGCTTTACAGGGGTGAACCGCTTGAAGATACTGATCGTAAATAAATTTTTATATCCGAACGGCGGTTCCGAGACCTATATTTTTAAAATCGGCGAGCAGTTGCAAAAATGCGGTCATGAAGTGCAGTATTTCGGCATGGAGCACAGCGGCAGGATCGTGGGCAATCAGCTTGGTCTTTATACGAAAGATATGGATTTTCATACCGGATCCCTACTTTCCAAATTTACATATCCCGTAAAAACGATCTATTCTTCCGATGCAAAGCGAAAGATGCTTGCCGTTTTAAAAGATTTTCAGCCGGATGCGGTTCATCTGAACAATTTTAACTATCAGCTTACCCCCACCGTGATCCTTGCCGTTAAGCAATATGAAAAAGAATCCGGCAGGCGGGTCAGGCTCGTTTATACAGCACATGATTATCAGCTTGTGTGCCCCAATCATATGATGATGACGCCGTCCGGGCAGATCTGCGAGAAGTGCGCGGGCGGTCATTCTATAAACTGCTTTAAAAATTCCTGCATCCATTCTTCAAAACTGAAAAGCATTATCGGCGCCGCGGAGGGCTGTTTCTGGCATTCCAAAAAGGTTTACAGATGGATAGATACCGTTATTTGCCCAACGGCTTTTATGGCGTCTAAAATCAATCAGGATCCCGTGTTCCGCGGTAAAACAAAAGTGCTGTATAATTTTATTGACAAGGTGGATAAAACGCCTGTTCGGAAAGAGGATTACGTTCTGTTTTTCGGCAGGTTCAGCGCCGAAAAAGGTATGGAAACGCTGATTGCCGCAAAGGATATTGACTTTGTTTGCGCGGGGAGCGGCCCTATGGAAGATGCGGTCAATCATTCTGCGCACATTAGAAATGTTGGCTTTAAAACCGGTAAAGAACTGGAAGAACTGATAAAAAAAGCGGCTTGCTCCGTTTATCCCAGTATTTGGTATGAAAACTGCCCGTTTTCCGTTATGGAAAGCATCTCTTACGGCACCCCGGTTGTTGGCGCAGCCATCGGCGGCATACCGGAGCTGATTGATGACGGTAAAACGGGATTTCTCTTTGCGCCCGGGAATGTAAAAGACTTTTCGGATAAAGTAAAGGCGCTTCTCGGCAACAAACAGCTTGCTTTAGAAATGCATAAAAACTGCCTGAATAAAAAGTTTATGACGGTAGATCAGTATTGTGAAAAGCTCTTGGAGATCTATAGTTAAAACGCGGATCCCATTTATAAAAAACAGATTTTGTAAAGAAGGTAAATCATGTCTAAAAAATTAAACGGCACGGTCATCGTTACCTACCGCTGCAACGCAAGGTGCAATATGTGCAGCAGGTATAAACGGCCGTCTTCACCGGATGAGGAGATCAGTCTTGATACAATAAAAAAACTGCCGCGGATGTATTTTACCAATATCACCGGTGGTGAGCCGTTTATCAGAACAGATCTTAAGGATATTGTGCGCGAACTGTATAAAAAGAGCGACAGAATCGTGATCTCCACAAACGGCTTTTTTACAGACAGAATTATAGACCTGTGCAAAGCGTTTCCGAATGTGGGCATTCGTATCTCTATTGAAGGTCTGGAGGAAACGAATAACGCGATCCGCGGCCTTCCGGACGGATTTAACCGCGGCTATGCCACGCTGAAGAAATTGGTGGAGATGAAACATCCGGATGTTGGTTTCGGCATGACGGTGCAGGACGCAAATGCAAAGGATCTGGTTCCGCTTTACGAGCTTTCAAATGAGCTTGATATGGAATTTGCAACCGCTTCGCTGCACAATTCTTTTTATTTTGTTGAGGCGAGAAATATTATTAAAGACAGACCTATGGTGGCGCAGAATTTTGAGGATCTCATCAATGAACTGCTAAAGAGCAACAGCCCTAAAAAGTGGTTTCGCGCCTATTTTAATCACGGCCTGATCAATTACATATACGGCCAGAAACGTCTTTTGCCGTGCGATATGGCGTTTGATACGTTCTTTATTGATCCGTATGGGGATGTTATGCCCTGCAACGGAACAAAAGAAAAAGAGGTCATGGGCAACCTCAACGAACAGAGCTGGGATGAACTGTGGAACAGCGCGCAGGCGGATACTGTGCGCAAAAAGGTTAGAAACTGCAGCAGAAACTGCTGGATGATCGGTTCCGTTTCGCCCGCTATGCACAAATATATCTGGGTGCCTGCCGCATGGGTTATCAAGCATAAGTTTCTCAACTTCTTTAAAGATAAAAAATACAGTATGTACGAACTGCCGATCGTGCGCGATTACAGGGACGGTAAAGTTACCAAAGCAGAACTTGACGCGCTTTCCACATGCGATATGCATGCCGATGTGAACGACGGCCTTTCTGAAAAGTCCAAAAAAGCGTTGGTCGGCACCAGCGGCGAGGAAATTGTAGATGCTGATATCCAAAACCAGATGAACAGGTACTGATATGGCTGAACTGACCATTTTAACTCCGTCTTTTAACAGGAAAAAAGAGCTTCATGTTTTATTTGACTCCCTTTGCTGTCAGTCAGATAAAGATTTTGAATGGGTCATCGTGGATGACGGTAGTACGGACGGTACTTTTGAAACCGCACAGGTATTCAGGGCGCATGCGGATTTTCCGGTTAAGTATTATCAAAAAGAAAACGGCGGAAAACATACGGCGCTCAACTTTGCTTTAAAAAGAATCAATACGCCGCTTGTGTTTATTGTGGATAGCGATGACCGGCTTACTGAGAATGCGGTGAGAATCATACATGAAAAATACCGCGCATATAAGCATGAAACAGATCTTTGCGGCTTTAGTTTTCTGCGTCAAAGGGCAAACGGAGCCGGATACCTGACGAAACCTCTGCAAAAAGACAATATAAAATCTACCTATTGCGAACGGCTAAATCACGGTCTGGAGGGCGATATGGCAGAAGTGTGGTATACAGAGAAACTGCGTGCTTTTCCGTTTCCGGAATTTAAGGGAGAAAAATTTTTGGGTGAGGATACGGTTTGGGTCAAACTTTCCGGCAAATATAAGATACGCTTTTTTAATCAGGCGGTGTATATTTCAGATTATTTAAACAGCGGTCTTACCCTGAACCGCCGCCGCCATAATATTCAGTCGCCAAATGGATGTGTGGCGCGTGCACAGGCTTTTTTGGATTCAGATGTGGATTTTAAACATAAAATCAAAGCCATGCTGCAGTATTTTATTTACGGCAGATTTGCCGGCAGATCACAGGCAGATCTTTTTAAAGCCACACAATACAAAAAACTTGCCCTGCTTTGTGCCGTGCCGGCGCAGTTCCTTTTTGAAATTTGGAAAAGAAAGTTTAAAACAGTTAAAAAATAAAAAGATTCGGTAGTGCTGTCTATGATCCCATTCAAACAAAAACTCCATAATGCTTTGCGTGATTTTTCTGATAATAATGCGGCTTTTCACAGAATCTATCTTTTTTACAGGTATGTTCAATTTTCCTTTCAGGGGGCGGTTGTAAATACCAAAAGATTTTTCAGAAAGCACGGCGTCGGCGGTGGAAAATACAAAAAACTTTTGCCTTATAAAGACCTTCATAACGGTGAAAGGTGTTTTATCATTGCAACCGGCCCGTCGCTTACGATGCAGGATCTGGAAAACCTTAAAAATGAAAAGACCATCAGCATGAATTCCATCTGCAAGCTTTATGATCAAACGGACTGGCGACCGACTTATTTTGCCGTGCAGGATGATAAAGTGTTTGAAACCTTGCAGGAGATCATCAGAGCGCATAGCGAAGTGCCGGTGTTTATCAGTGATAATGTGCCGTCAAGGTTTAAGCGCGAAAAAGCGTGGGTCGAATTTCCAACAGATACCAAGTATCATTCTTATGACATTTTAAAGCAGAAGTATTATGCCAGATTCAGCGATGACGCTTATGATATCGTCTATGACGGCTATTCCATAGCCTATTCCTGTATTGAACTTGCCGTCTACATGGGGTTTAAGGAGATCTATCTTTTGGGCGCGGACTGCACTTATCTCGGCGAAAAAGAGCATTTTGTGGACAGCGGTGTTGAGGACCGTTCCAGAAAATACGCCACGCCAAAACTGATCGTGGGCTATGAAAAAGTGAAAGAATATGCGGATTCCCACGGAATCAAAGTGTTTAACGCCACGCGCGGCGGCGTGCTTGAGGTGTTCCCCCGCGTTGATCTGGATGCTGTTTTAAAGGAGAAAAGCAGAGCATGAAAATCGTTGCCATAGTTCCCATGAAACTGAATAACACAAGGTTGCCGCAGAAAAACACCAAGGCTTTTACAAACGGCAAACCGCTTTGTTATTACATTTTGAATACGCTGCTTAAAATAGACAGGATAGATGAAGTTTATGTTTACTGCAGCAATGAAAAGATTAAAGAGTACATTCCAAAGGACGTAAAATTTTTGAAACGTTCTCCGTCGCTGGATACGGATTCCACCTTAATGAATGAAGTGCTCAAAGCCTTTGCAGAGGATGTGTTTGCGGATATCTATGTTATGACCCACACCACGGCGCCTTTTGTTTCGGCAGAAAGCATAGAAAAGGGGCTGGACGCGGTTTTGAGCGGCATGAACGATTCGGCGTTCGCTGCTAAAAAACTTCAGGATTTCCTTTGGAAAAATGGAACGCCGTTTAATTATTCGCTGGAAAATATTCCGCGCACGCAGGATCTGGATCCGCTTTATGAGGAAACAAGCGGTTTTTATATCTATGAAAGATATGTGATCACCGAAATGGGCAGGCGCATCGGTCAGAATCCGTTTATTGTGGAGGTCAACGAGATCGAAGCGGTGGATATAGACGAAAAAGAAGATTTTGAGATTGCGGATGCAATCTATAATCATATTTACAGAAAGCGTGGCGCGGATGAATAAAATACTTGAGGATTTCAGAACCAAACTGAATCGGGATGAATGCGTTTACGGCATTTTTATGAAAACCGGCGATCCCATGTTCGTTGAGGCGGCAAGCCTCGGCGGATTTGATTATGTGATCTTGGATACGGAGCACGGCCCCGTTTCCATAGAAAATCAGCAAAATAATATTCGTGCGGCAGAAGCGCGCGGCGCCGTGCCGATTATCCGGCTGAAGGATTCCGGCGAAAACACTGTGGGCAAAGCGCTGGATATAGGCGCTTACGGCATACAGGTGCCGCAGATTAATTCTGCGAAAGACGCGGAAAAAGTAGTAAAATTTGCAAAATTCTATCCTTACGGAATGCGCGGCGTGTGCCGTTTTGTGCGTGCTGCCGATTATTCCGCTATGGATCGGTATGAATATTTTGAGGATTCAAAAAACCTGCTTATCATCCTCCAGCTGGAGGGGGTTCAGGCGATTGAAAATCTGGATGAGATCCTTGAGGTGGATGGGGTGGATATCCTGTTCATCGGCCCTTATGATCTTTCGCAGTCCCTTGGCATTCCGGGGCAGGTGAATAACCCGAAAGTTGTGCAAGAGATGAAAAAGATCGTTGCCAAGGCAAAAAAGAAGAATAAAGTGATCGGCACTTTTGTGGATACGCCGCAGGATCTTGTGATGTGGCGTGATCTCGGTGTAAAATATTTAAGTTATTCGGTAGATGTTGGCATTTTTCTGGACGCGTGCCGAGATCTGAACAGATCTTTTGAGAAATAATTTTATGCTAAAACAAACTTTTGCTGCTGATATATCATGAATATGCCGGTGCAGCCGGCAGAAAATTCGGAAAAGAGAGGTGAAACAGCCGCGTGAAGTTTAAATTAAAATTGAATTTTACATTAAGCGTTTATGATCTTTATGCTGTTCTCATTCTCCTTTTTCCGATCTGCTATTCCATTGGCGGCGTCTTAGGGTATTATGATGAGATGATAGGGGCGGTTTCCTTTGTTTTTGTATGGTTTCTTATGATCACAAAGCGGCTTGACCGAAACAGCCGGCAGATTGTGATTGCACTTGCTGCGGTCTCTGTGATCGGTTTGTTATCCAATCTGGTCAGCAAACTCATCACACAGCCGTTTCCCGTCTTAGTTGATCTTTTGTGGCTTTGGAAAACATTTGCGCCGTTTATTGTTTCTGTTTATCTGATGCGTAAAGATCATGTTCGCCGCCGCGTTGTAAGTGCGCTTGCTATGCCGTCAAAACTTGCCATTGTTGTGTTTTTTCTGCTTTCATTGGTTGGCCAGGTTGTGGATATCGGTTTTATACCGTCCGATTCTTTGTTCGGGCTCAGGATATTCGGTATCTCATGGATGCGCGGCATCTCGTTTGGCTGGGTTGTATTTTGCTGCATTTTGATCCTTGCTCTTTCTGAGATCAGTTCAAGATCTTTCTTTTTGTATACTGCCTTGGCGTGTGTTCCTATGATCTTAACACAGGCGGCGCTTGTATATTGCTTTGTGTTCTGCGTAATCTTTATGGCAATTATGTTCCGCAAGCAGGATAAGTTTAAACTGCGCTATGTTATTCCTATCGTGGCGGTTGTGGTCTTGTTTACATGGCGGGATATCCAGCAATATCTAATTTCTGATTCGATCCGAAAAACGCTGATCATCTACGGCGGCAGAGTGGCAAATATGTATTTTCCGTTCGGTTCCGGCTTTGCTACCTATGGTTCCGAAATGGCGCAGAGGTATTATTCACAGCTGTATGATCTGTTTGGCTGGCGTAATTCCTGGGGCTTTGGGCCTGACAGTACATTCCTCAACGATAATTTCTTCGCCAGCATTATCGGGCAGTTCGGCTGGATCGGCTTTGCCGTGTATCTTTACGCCATGTTCCGCCTGTTTATGATGGTGAATTCCAAACTCGTTAAAAAGAGAATTAAAATAACCGGCATTGCCACTGTGCTCACCATGCTTGCTGTTATGATCGGCAGTGCCTCCGTAAAATCCATGATGGGTATCTGCACCTTTGTTGTGCTTGGGCTCGTTGCAGCAGAAGTGCAGTCAAAGGCAAATGCGCAGAGTCAATTATTAAAGCAAGAGGGCGAATGATATGATCTCTGTGATCGTACCTGTGTATAACGTTGAAAACTATCTTGATAAATGTCTTGGCAGCATTGCTTCACAAACCGTAACGGATCTGGAGGTCATCCTTGTGGATGACGGCTCATCCGATATGTCGGGAATGATCTGTGATGCATGGGCAAAGAAAGATGCAAGATTTCGTGTGATGCACCGCCAAAACAACGGCGTAAGCAGTGCGCGAAATGCAGCGCTCCAAGCCGCCAAAGGCGATTTTATTGCGTTTGTGGATGCGGACGACTATATAAATAAAGATATGTTTCGGCTTTTGCTGAATGCTTTGGCAGAGGATGCCGATATAGCTGTATGCGGGTTTAACACGGTGGAACAGGGTGCTGTTTCTCAGGCGCTGTGTGATGAAAAAATGTGTGTGAACAGTGCCCAAGCCGCACGTCTTTGTATTCAAAAGGGCGAATGGGGTCTTGTGATCTGGAATAAACTTTTCCGGCGCAGTGTGGTCTTTTCCGGCGCAGAGCCGGTCAGGTTCCCGGAAGATATATTCATCGGGGAGGATGCATTGTGGCTCATTGAAGTTTGCTGCAGATCCCAAAAGGCGGTATATGTGCCTGAAGCGTGTTATTATTACATAAAACGGCAAAACAGCGCGGTGTATAAAAGCAAGCGGGAAAGGCTTGTGGAAAGCAGCGCGTCAAGATATGCATCTGCTGTTCGGGGTTATGAAATATTAAAAAACGCGGGAAATTCCTGCGCTTTTCTGATGTTTAGGCGCGGCGTTTTTTCCGCAAGGGATATTGCCTGCGCAGCTTACTGCGAATCAAATGAAAAAGTGTATCGGGAATGGATAAAAAATTTTCATTCGGCGCTTTCGGATTATAAAAAAATGGTTGGCAAAGGCAAAGATATTCTGTTTCTGTTGAAAAATGATATACTTTATTACGCCATGCAGTTTCATTTGCCAAAGAAATGGGTGCAAAAACTGCTTCAGTTTAAATAAACCGCGCGGTGCAGCAGGGGAAGGGGTCTGTGTATGAAAGTCGGCATCATCACGTTTCAAAGGGCGGATAATTACGGCTCTTTGCTGCAATGCTATGCGTTGTACAAAAGCGTTGAGAGTTTCGGAGTAGATGTAGAGGTTGTGGATTACAGAAACCCGTATATTGAAAGGGCATATGTTGGGCTGCCGAATTTCAGAAAAAATTTTATCGTCTGGGGAAAACAGGCGTATACCCGTTTCTCCAATTACTCCAATGTTCTGAAAAAACATGCGGCTTTTGAAAAACTCATTGGCAGCATGCACTTTTCCGAAGGGTTAAAAAAGAAAGATATCTTGCATAACGGTTTGGATTATGACCTAATCTTTACTGGCAGTGATCAGATCTGGAACCCGGTCATGACAAACGGTTTTGACGATGTGTATTACCTGAATTTTCCCGGAAATTTTTTCAGATGTTCCTATGCGGCAAGCCTTGGAAATTCCAAAAGTAAAAAACTGGATCCTCAAAAGCTTAAAACCAGAATAGACCGAATGGATAGGATATCCGTTAGGGAGCAAAGCGCATGCGAAACGATTTACGCGCTCACCGGTAAAAATGCGCAGGTATGTGTGGATCCCACGCTGCTGCTCAGCAGAACAGAGTGGGAAGCCCTTTGTGAAAAAGCGGATATCGATACAGAGGAAAGGTATATTCTGCTTTATTATCTGGATGATAATAAGGATTTGGTTAAAATTGCACAGTCACTTGCAAAAAAGCATTCTGCAAAGATCATCTGCTGCAACAAAAACCCGGTCTCCGGTGAAAATATTCAGTGGATCGGCGACCTCGGCCCTGTGGATTTTGTTAAATTGGTGAAAGATGCAGCGGCCGTTGTGGCGTCATCCTTTCACGCCGCTGTCTTTTCCGTAATATTCGGCAAGGCGCTATATGCCATTCCGCATCCCGAAACGGGCGAAAGAGTAAAAACGCTGGCAGCGCTTTGCGGGTTTTCAGACGGATTTTATAAGTCCTTTGAAGATTTTGAAAGCCGAAACGGCGCCTCATCGCCTGTTTCCTATGATTATACGAATCTTCAGAAAGCCGTTGCGGAATCCAAAGCGTTTATAAACAATGCAATTGAAACGGCAAAACACCGAAACCAAGTTCCCGAAAGGTAGTGTTGAATTGAGCAGAGGCAAAGAACTTGCTAAAAATACCGCAATTCTTACATTTGGTAAGGTCTGCACCCAGTTTATCAGTTTTTTCCTTCTTCCGCTGTATACTGCCATTCTGGATACGGCGGAATACGGCACCTATGATCTTCTTATCACTTATGCAACGCTGCTTTTGCCGCTGTTTAACTGGCAGTTGGATCAGGGCGTTTTTCGGTTTATGCTGGAGGTAAGAGATAACCGTGCGGGGCAGACAAAATTGTTTTCTACCATTTTTACTGCCAATACCGCGCAGTCGGCAGCCTATGTGGCGATTCTGCTTCTGGTTTCCAAATTTGTGGATCTGCCAAATGTTTGGTTCCTCGCGGCGTATGTTGTTGCACTCATTTATCTTAATCTGCTCCTCCAGTTTGCAAGAGGGCAGGGCAGAAACGTGGTTTATGCCGTTGCCGGCTTTATTTCGGCGTCCGCCACCGTTGTGTTTAATGTGATCACGCTTGTTGTGCTGAAACTGGGTCTTAACGGCCTTTACATATCTACGCTTGCCGCGTATTTTCTGGCAGTTGCTTATCTCTTTTTCGCTTTGAAACCGTGGAGATATTTAAGAATTAAGCAGGTTAAACTTTCTGTTTTAAAAACCGTCTGCCGTTATTCTTTGCCGCTCATTCCGAATAATCTTGCCTGGTGGGTCGTTAATGTGTCAGACAGGCTGATCGTTTCTCACATTCTGGGCGTGGGGCAAAACGGCATTTATACCGTTGCAAATAAATTTTCAAATGTTTTTATCTCCTTTTATAATATTTTTAATCTGTCTTGGACGGAATCCGTTTCTCTGCATTATCAGGATGAGGACAGGGATCGGTTTCTGAGCGAAACGATCACTACGCTGTATAAACTGTTTTCGTGCGCCTGCCTTGGAATCGTAGCGCTGATGCCGTTTGTTTTCCCGATTCTGATCAATGAAAGTTACGGCGAGGCATATCCTCAGGTGCCGATCCTGATGTATGCCATGCTGATGCGTGTAATCGTGGGGCTCTACAGCTGTATCTACATCGCCATGAAAAACACCAAAAAAGTTGCTTACACTTCCGCCGCTGCGGCAGTGATCAATATCGTGGTGCATCTGCTGCTTATCAATAAGATCGGTCTTTTTGCAGCCTCCATTTCCACTTTTGTTGCGTTTGGAAGCATGGCGGTCATCCGCTATATAGATGTAAACCGGTATGTAAAAATGAAGATCTCAACCCCCGTGCTTGTATCTTCTTTTGTGCTGGGTATCGCGCTGATGATATCGTATTATCAGCAGAATACAGCGCTTGATGTGATTTTCCTGATCATCGTTTGCGTTTATGCCGTTGCAATGAACTGGAAATTCGGCCTTAAATGCCTTGCCGAGGCAAAAGAACTGCTGCTTAAATTTAAAAACAAAAAACAGCAGTAAATACTGAAAAGTAAAACAGCCAAAGCACTTTGCTTTGGCTGTTTTTTATGGCTTGATCCGGGCACAACCTGTTTAATTGGAAACAGAGTTTCTAAACAGATCCGAAATACGGTTTGCCAGCGCTTTGTATTTCGGCAGATCCAGATTGAAGTCCTCTGCCAGAATCCGGTCTGCGCACTGCCGGCATTTTTTCAGCGTTTCCATATCTTCCAGCATATCGGCAATTTTCAGATCCGGCAGCCCGTGCTGGCGGTTTCCGAAGAAATCGCCCGGCCCGCGCAGTTTCAGATCCTCATCGGCAATCTTAAATCCGTCGCTGTATTTTTTCATCGTCTTAAGTCTTTGCATTGCCGTGTCGCTTTTGTTGTCTGATACCAGTATGCAGTAGGACTGGGCTTTGCCGCGTCCGACCCTGCCGCGCAACTGGTGCAGCTGGGATAGCCCAAACCGCTCCGCGTTTTCAATCACCATAACCGTGGCGGCAGGCACGTCAACGCCCACTTCAATCACGGTGGTTGCCACAAGCAGTTTGATATCTCCGTCCGCAAAGGCACGCATCACGTTCTCTTTTTGCGCCGGTTTCATTTTTCCGTGCAAAAGCCCTATATTTATGCCTTTAAAATCGCCGTTTGCAAGTTCTTCGGCGTATTTTTCGGCAGAGATCATATCTGTGTTTTCGCCCTCTTCTACCAGCGGGCAGACGATGTATGCCTGATTACCGGCAGCGATCTGCTTTTTTATAAAGGTGTAGATCCTTTTGTGATAGCGCGAGTCTACCACATCCGTGCGCACCGTTTGTCTGCCCGGCGGCAGTTCATCCAATACGGAAATATCCAGATCGCCGTAGATCATGAGCGCAAGGGTACGCGGTATCGGGGTGGCGCTCATAACCAGGGTGTGCACCTCCTCGCCTTTCATGGCAAGGTTTGCCCGCTGGTTTACGCCGAACCGGTGCTGTTCATCCGTGATTACAAGGCCTAAATTTTTAAATTCCACATCGTTTTGAATCAGCGCGTGCGTGCCGATTACCAAATCGGTCTCGCCGTCGATCAGTGCCTCTTTGATCCGGCGCTTTTCTTTTTTTGAGGTGCTGCCGGTCAGCAGATCGGTTTTGATTCCGGCGCTGCCCAGCATCTCAAGCAGGGTCTCGGCGTGCTGCGCGGCAAGGATCTCCGTTGGCGCCATCAGCGCGCACTGGTATCCGTTTTTTACAGCGGTGTAAATGATGCCGGCGGCAACAGCAGTCTTGCCGCTGCCCACATCTCCCTGAAGCAACCGGTTCATCGGGTAGCCGCTTGCCATATCCGCGCAGCATTCCCGCATGGCTCTTTCCTGCGCGCCCGTGGGTTTGAACGGCAAAAGTTTTAAGAACACGTCAGTGTGATCGGTTTTCAGAACGGCTTTTGTGCGCACTTTACGTCTGCCTTTCAGTTTCAGCAGACCGAGTTGCAGCGCCAGCAGTTCTTCAAAGATCAGCCGGTCACGCGCTTTTTCAAGGCTCTCTCTATCCTGCGGAAAATGAATCTGGCGAATCGCAATATCCAGTGAAACCAGTTTGTATTCCAGCCGGATTTCTGCCGGGAGCGTTTCCTCAAACCGATCCGAATTTTCCAGCGCGGTTTTTATTACCTTTTCGATCGCTTTGGAATTCAGCCTGCCTGTGGCGTGATATACAGGCCGGATGGCATCGCTGTTTTCTGCCTTTTCAATTTCAGGCGAAGCCATAGATGCGCTGGTCAGCGTCCGCTCTATCTTGCCGTAGAGAATGTAACTGCCATACAGTTTCAGCGCGGCGGCGAGATATTTGTTGTTGAATAGGGTAACGTGTATCACAGTATGTCCGTCGGTGAAATCGCATTTATAAAGCGTCATTCCTTTGCGCACAAAATGTTCCTTCACCGGGGTGATCATCGTTGCTTCTATGCACGCCACAGACCCGCTTTCGCACTGTAAAACGGTTTTTTTATCCGATCTGTCCTCATAGGTTCTCGGGTAATGCTCTATAAGATCCCGCACGCTGAAAATGCCGAGCTTATGAAAAAGCCCGGCTTTTTTTTCTCCCACACCTTTTATATACTGAATACTGCTGTTTAGATCAAGCATTTTACTCCACTGAAATAATAAAATAGTATATTGGCTGTCCGCCGTTTACAACGCTGATCTCTATATCGCCGAATTTATCTTCCAGTTTTTTTCTAAGGTTTTCTGCGTCGTTTTCGTCCGCGTCTTCACCATAGATCAGCGTTACGATCCCGCCGTCATATTTTTTGATCAGTCTGGATGCGGTTTTAAAAGCAATGTCCACTTTATCAGCGCCTACATATCTGATCTTGCCGTTGCAAAGGCCCATGATCTCACCCTGCTTAACGGGGATGCCTTCCACTTCGCTGTCCCTTGCGGCAAATGTTACCAGTGCGGTGGAAACATTTTCAGCCGCCTGCGTCATCTCAAGGGCGTTTTCATCCGCGCTTGCCTCCTCGTCAAACATCAGCATGGCGGAAATGCCCTGGGGGATCGTTTTGGTTTGCAGCACTTTCACTTTGCGTCCGTCGGCCAGGCGCGCCGCCTGCTCGGCAGCCATAATTATGTTTTTGTTGTTTGGCAGCACAAACACCGTCTTTGCCGGCGTGGCGTTAATGGCGTTCAGAATATCATCTGTGGAGGGGTTCATCGTCTGCCCGCCGCTTACCACAATATCCGCGCCGATATCTTTAAACAGTTCCGTGAGCCCGTTGCCGGCACATACAGCCACAAAGCCGTATTCGTTTACAGGATCGGCAGGAACCAGTGCTGCCTTGTTATCGTCTTCGTTTTCACTGATTCCCTCCTGCGCGTTTCGGTGCTGATAGCGCATATTGTCAATTTTAATATTGATCAGCTGGCCATATTTCAGCGCCGCTTGGATCACATTGCCCGGCTCGTTGGAATGCACATGTACCTTGATAATGTCATTGTCGTCCACCACAACAACGCAGTCGCCGATGGATTCAAGAAACGCCCTCAGTTTCAGCGGGTCTTTTTCTTTGGCATTTTTAGATTTTTCTATTAAAAATTCAGAGCAGTAGCCGAATTGAATATCGTCCGATGCATTGGCAACCGTGTTTTTCGGTTCTTCTTTCGGCGCTTGTTCCGGCGCCTCAAGCGGCTGCACAATCACATTGTTCGCAAACACGCTGTGGAATCCCTCAAAAATCAGCACAAGGCCCTGACCGCCTGCATCCACTACTCCCGCCTGTTTTAAAACGGGCAGTTGCTCCGGCGTTTTGGCAAGCGCTTCTTTTGCCGCCATCATAGCGGCAAAGGCAACCTCCATTGGGTCGTCCACCGTTTTTGCCAGTTCCGTTGCGGCCTCGCTCGCTTTTCTAACAACGGTTAGAATTGTGCCCTCTGTGGGTTTCATTACGGCTTTGTATGCTGCTTTTACGCCAAGTTCAAAGGCTTTTGCAACATCTTTGCCGTTTGCCTCGTCCAGTTCTTTAAAGCCTTTGGAAAATCCCCTGAAAATCAGGGAAAGGATAACGCCGCTGTTGCCGCGCGCCCCTCTTAAAAGCGCCGAGGCACATTTGGATGCCGCCTCGCCTATGGAACAGCTGTCCGGCAAAACGGCCATTTCTTTTGCCGCCGCGCCGATCGTCATGCTCATATTTGTGCCGGTATCGCCGTCCGGAACCGGGAAAATATTGAGTGCGTCAACGGATTTGCGGTTGTTTGAAATATGATTTGCTGCGGAAATTACTCCGTCGCGAAACATTTTACCTGTAAGCATTTCAGAATAATCTCCTTTAGTTGATTGCGTCTACATAAACGTTGATTTTTGAGACTTTCAGATCGGTAACCGTCTCAACGCTGTATCGAACTTTGTTTGTTATGCTGCTGGCGATCGCGTTTATATTTACGCCGTAGGAAACAGCGATATGCAGGTCGATCACCAAGCCGCCGTTTATGCTCTTTACACTTACGCCGCGGTTATAATTCTCTTTATCCGCTTTGCTGGAAATGATCGCTTTCAAACTCTGCATCGGGCTGGAATTTACCATTCCCGTAACGCCGAAACAGGATTGCGCAACCTGCCCCACCAGTTTTTCAAAATAGTTGTTCGTGATTTCTATATATCCGTTCGGATTTTCAAATTTGATCATAACAAACCTCCGTTCGTTTTTGCCACTTGCCTGGTCCATTCATGATTATAATATATTTTACCCGCCTTATCAAGGCAAATCACACGCTTTGTGCAAAAGTTACACGCTTTTTGCACGGTTCATTTTGAAAGCGGTTAATCCGCCTCAAAATACCAGTCTTCTATATTGGAAAAGCAGTCGTAATAATTGCCCTGCACGTCTCCGTTCATCGTTTTGGTAAAGCAAATCATCGCGCGCCTGTAAACAAGCGGTATAAAGGGCATTTCATCGGAAAATTTCAGCAGAAAATCACCGATCTGGCCGCTGCCGTCCATATATGCATGATAGGCTGCGGCGCTTGCGCTCCCTGCCGGGTCAATGCCGTAGCGCGCGCTTCCGTCGCTGTCAAAAAACGGTCTCAGGCTCATGTCCGGCGGCAATTTGATCTCCCCTATATAAAGGTTAAACTGCTCTTTGGAGATCCTGTCAAAATATCTGGCGTCATCCTCTTCATAGATCGTAACGTCGAACCCCGCCTCTTCTAATTGCTGCTCAATCAGTTTCGCGCAGGCAGTTCTTTCCGCGTTGGAGGAATTGACTACAATGGAAATATCGTTGCCTGAAACGCCGCTTGTCTGCAGAATCTGCCTTGCGGCATCGGCGTCGCCCTCCTCAGCAAACAACTGCGTTTCGGAAAGTTCAAACTGCGGGTTAAAGATGCCGGTGGATGCCTGCGCAAATCCGCCGTAAGCGCTTCTCGCAAGCGTGCCGCGGTCAATAGCAAGCGAAATCGCGCGCCGCACATCGGCGTTGGCGGTGATTCCGCTCTTGTTGTTTACGCCGATAAATACCAGATTATTCATATTGATCAGCCTTTTATTGGCAGTGATCCTGCGAGAGGAATTGCTGCTCAGGTCCCGAAATGCAAAACTGATATTGCCGATATTCACCGCGTTGTCTATGGAATCCTCGGATGCAATATTTTCCAGATGAATCACCGTGATATGCGGTTGAAATCCGTTTTGCGTGTTTGCTTTCAGCACGGTTTCGCCGTTTTCATCGGCATAGTAGTATCTTCCGTTCCCGATCGGGTAATTACCCGAACTTTCGGAACTGACGATCGGAAAAACTAGCAGATTGTGCGCATACGGATCCGGTGCGTTCAGGCTGAAAACGATCTCTGATTCGGAACGTGCCCTGCAGGAGTCGATCTCTCCAAGTGAAGATCCCCAGTAAGCGGAATCTTTTGCGGCGTTGAAAGAACTGACCACATCGTCTGCCGTCAGCACGGTGCCGTCCGTAAACTGCAGGCCTGCCGTTATGCCCACAACAAGCGTTTCGCGGTCTTCATATTCATAACTGGAGGCAATGTTAAGACTTGCCTTGAAATTTTCATCAAGGTCAAACAAACTCTCAAAAACGAGCTGGCTCAGCACCTGGTTATTTAGCGTCCGTGCTGCAAAAGGATCCAGGCTGTCCGCCTGTGTGTAACTCAGTTTAAAGGTGCTGTTGTCTTCGCGTATAACGGTTTCCTGTTCTATAATAGCGGGATTTGTCTGCGTTTCGCCGCTTTCCGATTCGGAGCAGGCGGTAAGGCAAAGGGCAAGGATAACCGCCGCAAGAATCATAGCCGTAATTCTTTTTGCCATGTTTACCTCCTGAATCCTTCTGTATAAACGGTCTTCCCGGTCTTATCGTCTATTTCAAAAAAGCAGCCTTCGCAGGTGCATTCCCCGCTTGGGTTCTTGAATCGAACCGGCAGGTTCGTGCGCATCTTTCTTATGGCGCATTCCGGCTCAACGCCTAAAACGGATTGCAGCGGGCCGGTCATTCCCAAGTCGGTAATATATCCTGTGCCGTTCGGCAGAATCTGATTGTCCGATGTCTGCACATGCGTGTGCGTGCCGAACAGCGCGCTGATTCGCCCGTCCAGATAAAAACCCAGCGCTCTTTTTTCGCTCGTTGCCTCAGCGTGAAAATCAATAATAATGAGTTTTGCTCCCTCCGCTTTGGCTTTTTCAATCATTTCATCTGCCGCGTCAAACGGGTTTTTTATGGGGTCAAGATAAACAACCCCCTGCAAATTGATCACAGCGGCTTTGATATAGCCTTTGTCTATGATTACCATTCCGTGCCCCGGCGCGCTGCCATGGTAATTTGCCGGGCGGATGATAAATTCATTTTCTTCCAGATAATCGCTTATTTCCGGGCGTTTCAGGCTGTGGTTCCCAAGTGTTATCACATCTGCGCCCGCGTCAAACACGGCGTTTGCCGATTTTGGCGTGATCCCGTTGCCAACAGCGGAATTTTCAGCGTTCACAATCGTCAGATCGCTTTTGTAATTTCTCTTCAGCCCGGGCAGAACTTCGCGCAGATAGTCGCACCCGGCGGCAGATACAACATCGCCTATTGTAAGTATTTTCAAATTTACACCGATTCTATACTTTAATTTTTAATTATTATACAATATCCCGCCGGCAAAAACAATATATAGCAAATTGTTTATTTTTAATTTACACACTTTTAAAATTTTAAAATAAAACTTGACAAATTGTTTTTATAGGTTATAATAGTAAACGCATTGATTGTGCAGATCATTATATAGAGGTATAGTGTAACGGTAACACACCGGACTCTGACTCCGTTATTTAAGGTTCGAATCCTTATACCTCTGCCATATGAATACCTATAACAAATCTGAACCCCTTAAGGTTTGACAGTTATAGGTATTTTTTATTTTTCCTTGATTTTATGCGTGTTTCAGAACTTATATATTCTATTATTTAATTGGACACAAAAATCAAAAAAGTTAAAATTAAAAAGCGAAAAGATAAAAATCAATATACCTGAACCCCTATGTCCAATTCAAACATTCAATTTTTTGGCTTGCTTACTAAGAAATTCAAGTTCTTTTTTAATCGGTGTCTTGTATCCGTTTTTAGCATGAGGTCTTTTCTCATTATAAAATATCATATAGTTTTTAACTGCCGTTCTGAATTCATTTTCAGAGCGGTATTTTGTTCTATATAGTTCTTCTCTTTTTAATGATGAAAAGAATGATTCCATTACAGAGTTGTCATAGGGTATGTGAGCTCTTGAAAATGATTGAGTTACATTTAAAGATTTTAAGTATGAGCAAAATGTGTTTGAACGATAATTCGCTCCTCGGTCTGTATGAAAAAGAAGATTATTGTCAGGTTGTCGGTTTTCATATGCTTGTTTAAATGTTCCTTTTGTTAGTTGAGTGCTGTTTTTGTGACTTATGCGATATCCCACGACCATTCTTGAATATAAATCAATGATTGCACATATGTAAAATACTTTTGTTTTTAATTTGAAATATGTTACATCACTAACCCATATTTCGTTTGGATGTGTTGCTGTGAATTCTTGATTAAGGTGGTTTTTGTACTTTCTCTGTTCTTTATCATATAAATCTTTTGAATCCTGTCTAATGCTAATTAATCCCATATCACGCATTAATTCACGAACCATACCGATACTGATGCGATAACCTTCTTCTTTCATAATGGCAGTGATTTTAGCCGCTCCAAATATTTGGTTATTATCATTATGAATTTGTTGAATTTTAATTCTTAAATCTTCACGACGCTTGGCATACCAAGTGTTATCTCTTTTATTTCGGAATATGTGGTTGTAGAAAGTGCCACGAGAAACTTTCAAAGCATCACATATCATATGTACGCTATATTGTCCATACAATTCCTCTAATGTATTAAGTTTGATGTTTAAAGGAGAAATTGCTGTGCAGTTTATATTTTGAAGGATCTCAATAATTCCTTCTAAACGAGTGATTTTCTTTTCAAGAGCTTTAAAATTTCTTGCACTTATTTCTATGCTTTTGTTGCTTTGACTTTCTAGGTTATCTGTTATCCAAGAATAGATCGTGCTGCGTGGAATTTGAACATCAGCTACAATATGTGAAACAGCTTCGCCATTTGCATAACGATTAATTGCATCTTGTTTTTGTTTATCAGTATATTTTTTCATTTTATCATCTCCTTTAAGATGATTATAACATGAAATTTTACAGTGCTTTTGTGATAAAAATGTGATAAAATTAACATTACAGAATTAGAAAACTATTATAAAGGGAATTTTTATGAAACATAATGTTACTGTATATGATTTGTTGTTATCATGTCCTGGTGATGCATATGAATCCTGTTATACCGCTGTTAAAAAAGCAATTGAAAAGTTTAATGCTGATCCACAAATTAATAAATCAATATCAATAGTTCTTAAACATTGGTCAGTTGATAGTTATCCTCAATCAGGTGGTCAACCTCAGAAATTGTTAAATGAGCAAATTGTTAATGGTGCAGATATGGCTGTTGCAATATTTTGGACAAGATTTGGAACACCAACCGATGACTATGGTTCTGGGACCGAAGAAGAAATAAATTTATTATTAAAAAACAATAAACAAGTTTTTCTTTATTTTCTTAATAAGCCCATACCACTTTCCTTAACTGATTCTCCTGACTACATTGAGAACCGTGAAAAAATAAATTGTTTAAAAGAAAAGTATAATGGGTTGTATTGTGAAGTACAAGATGAAAACGAATTACTAGAAAAAATTGTAAGAGATTTAAAACTATATTTTTCAAAATTAAATTGTGAAGTTGAAAATAAGATAAATCGATGGTACAGATCTGATACAGGGCAGGAGATTAAGCCTACAGAATTATTAAAATATGGTAACTTTAAAACTCAAATAGAAGGAAATGTAGCACGAGCTGAAATTATTAAATCGGATGGAAAAACAGTATATGCAGAAATGAATATAAAAGATAATTCTGTGAGCAATATTGTTGCGGATGGCTTTCCGCAAGAATATGTTATTGATATTCCAAATAATCTTATAATTAATAAAAAGGAAGATACAATTACAGTTGACGGTGCTTTATACAGACTAGAAGTTTATATGTTAAAATTTAATGGCTTTGTGCAAGCTTTATATGATTTGCAAAACAATAAGCTTCAAGACATAAATGCAAAAGCTCCTGCTGGTATGAGAATATTCGTAGATACAACGAATAATAAAATACATTTAGTTAATGAAATGATATGAAAATAATGATTAACAAATATTAAGAGTATTATTATTGTTATTATTATAGTGGTCGAATTCTCATACTAAAACTTCAAAATATCTTTTTTGGTATATATATAGATATAAAGCGTTACCACAAAGATATAACGCTGAAAAAGCCAGATTTATTGGGCTTTTTATTGCAATTAAGCTGAATATTATTTTACAAAATCGTAGATATTTTTATAACTTTTTCTAAAGCTATAAGGACTCGAACTTTCTGTTTTAAGGTTCAGAGCCTAATAACAAATCTTATTATTGTTTTTTATATTCAAAAATAAATATAGAATACTGTACTTCTTAATTAAAGTAATTATGGCGTGTAATGACTAAAAATCATTACACACCTTTTTTATGCCCATTTTTAGAAAAAAAGGAAAATCAATATGTCTAAATATTTTACTGATTCTTCTATAAGAATCTTAAAAATTATTTTTTTGTGAACATATACAAAAAAGAGTTGATCGTTGACAAAGCATACAAATAAATTATTTTAAACTTTGCAAAATTTATAAAAATAGTTAACTTATGATAGTAGACGAATTGTTATAATTGAGAATTGCATTCTGCTTTAAATTCATTTTCGATAAATTCTTAAGAACTTGAAATTTAAATTTTATAAATTGCTTTATGTAAAAAAAAGAGTTATAATGTAATTCGATGTATTTTGTTGCATTATTTTGTATAGAGGTGGTAATTTGGATTATAATTTTTTTTCAGATTATAAAAAGACTAAAATTATGGTTGAGGGTGCTTACAAAAAATTAAAATCTTACCTGTTTTATGATAAGACTTTGTTGTTTTCAAAACGAAGGCTGGCAAGATTTGAAAGTAATAAAGAATATTTTAATTATAAAATAGATGAAATATCTAAAAAAATAAGTGAAAATGATGAAGAATATTTCTATAGATTGATTAATGAGATCGATTTTAAAATTATTCCAAAGAAATTTATTTCAACAAGTCCTAGTAGCGATATTATAAAAGGAACAACCGATCATAATCAAAAAATCTCGAGAATAAATTTCTTCATAGATTTACCTTTTGAATTGCAAATTGTTGATTTTTTATGGACCTTGTTGATGGGTAAAATTTCGAATGACTATACTAAATATTATCAATGTGCAGCAGCAACTAAGTTTAAGAAAAGTGTATTCAACGAAAAACATGGACTTTTTGATGGTATCGATTTCACATCTAATAGATGTTTTGTTCCTTATTTTGAATTATATACAAAATGGAGAGATGGTGCGTTTGAAACTGTGAAAGAGATTCATCAAGAATCAAATGCACTGTTAATGTGTTTAGATTTAAAAAGTTTTTATTATTCAGTTGAATTTGAATTTAATAGTATTTATTCATTTTTTGATGATGATCGAATTAACTCGATATCGTTTTTAACGAAAATAGTTGAGAAAATATATCGTACATATACATCAATCATAGTTAAATATAAAAAAGGAATTAAAAACAGTAATACATCATGCGTTTTCCCTATAGGATTGACAAGTACTTTTATTTTAAGAGAATTATATTTATATAATTTAGATCAAATAATAATAAAGAAGTTAAATCCAGCATATTATAGTCGCTATGTTGATGACATAAATATTGTAATAAAATTAAATGATGAAGAAAGTGAAATAAATAACAAAAAAAATATTGTAAAACATTATTTTATTGATACTAATATTGTTAAAAGAGTTAATGACAATGATTTGAAATTTGCTAGTTATACAAATTTAAGAATCCAAGAAGAAAAAGTAAATTGTTTTTATTTTAAGAAAAATGAAGAAATTACACTACTTGATATTTACGAAGAAACCGTAAAAAATAACAGTAGTGAGAAGAATTTACTTCCAGATAAAAAAATCTTAGATGAATCTTTTAAAAAAAGTGCATATAATATTCAAAATTTAGAAAATAGCGATAAAATACGAGATTTAGGAATTGTTCAAAATAATAATTTTAAAGCAACAAAATTTATTAACTCTTTACATAGGATTTTAAAAAATACAAATGTTGATAAAAACTCGCGTGATGATTACTTTGATCAAGAGAATTATTTTAATCAAATTGAAGAGTTTTATCATGGTAGTAATAGTTTGCAATATTCAAATACTTGGCGAGCAATTTTTGAATTGTATTTAATTTGTAAAGAAAATGATAGAGCTAACAGATTTAGGAACCATATTTATAATGAAATAAAAAATATATCATTAGAGTACCTTGATGAAAATGAAATTCAAAAGAAAAATAAAAAGCAAATATTAAGGCGAATTAAATATGATTTAAAACAAAAACTACAAATATCAATAGCTTTAGCGGCCGCTTTAAATCCAAGTTTTTCGCGTTCTAAAAAAATAAAATTCATGATTGATGATTTTAGAAAATGTAACTTTATGAATCATAACTTGGTATCCTATCCATTGCTTAATTACTCATCTATAGGTGATAATTCTTTAATAGAGATTAATTTATCAAAACTTTATAGTAAATCGAAAGATATTTTTAAACTTGATAGTTTTAAATTAAAATGGTCTCCGAGATTTATAAGGGCAAATGAATTCTATATTGTAAAGAATATATATAGTTTGTTAAAAAGAAGTACAGAAATAGAAGATCCAATAAAGATACAGGAGAAATTTTTCAACTATAATAATTTGAAATATTCAAATTACAATTTGGGCTTTTGGCATAATTGCAATGAAGGAGATATTGAAACATATATTGTTAATTTACATAATTATACAAAAGCTTCTCCAAAAGTAGCTCTTTTAAATACAAAAATAAGTGTAGATGATGCAAAAAAAGCATTGATAAATCAAAAAGATGTTCTTACGGTTGAATTTAAATCAAGGATTTTTAATGCTTTAAATATTGCAAAAAATGAAAAAGTTGATTTTATAGTTTTTCCTGAATTTTATTTACCAATCCAATGGTTATTTGATATATCTAAATTTGCAATAGAGAATAATATTTCTGTAATTAGTGGTATGCAATATGTTTCAATTAACAATAAAGCTTACAATAATATATGCATGGTCATACCGTGTCTGTTTAATGGTAATTTTAATTCTGGTTTGGTTTTGTTTAGAGAGAAAAACCACTATGCGCCCAAAGAAAAAATTAATTTAGCTCAGAATGGATATATATGCAAAAGTTCTAATAAGTCAAGTTACTTTGTCATAAACAATGGTAAGTTTTCATTTAGTACTATTTTGTGTTATGAGTTTACGGATATTAATGCAAGGGCTAACTTAAAGGCTAAAATAGAAGTACTATTTGTACCTCAGCTTAATAAAGACACAAATTATTTTTCAGCCATCGTAGAATCTGCATCGAGGGATTTGCATTGCTTCGTTGTACAAGCTAATACATCTATTTATGGTGATTCTCGTATAACTGCACCATATAAAACACAAGAAAAAAATATTATTCAAATAAAAGGTGGCCAAACTGATGTCGTTATGATAGATACAATTGAAATACAAGAATTAAAAAATAAAAGAATAGAGTATTTAATCAACCTTGAAGAAACCGTTAATAATTGTTTGAATTGTAATAAAAGAAAGAAACACAAATCATCTGATGTTTGTAAAAATTGTGATAAATATTTGTTGGATGAGGACAAAGTTAAAGGTGTTCCTCCACATTTTGTGTAATATGTGTTTCTTGTTTTTTATATTTGAAATTAAATTATTTATTTTTGCAAATAACTATTTATACAACCAAACTATTACCGTATTGCAGGTTCGTGAGCACACATATATATAATAACTTTGATCCCATTTTATCAATTTTAAACATTTGATTTTTTTGATTAGATATGTAATAATAAGTTTTCTTTTGCTGGTTCAATGTATTAATTTATTAGCGTTCGAATACGTCTAGCATAAACTTCAAAATATCTTTTTTGGTAAAGATAGACACAAAAAAGAGCTGAAAAATCAGCTCTTTTTTTATTTATTTATTTTCCCCTATTTTTGCTTGTGCTTATGATATTGATATTTTTAAAATTTTGTGATATATTGAGTATGTTAATTATCAAGAAATCAGCGAACATACTTTTTTGATAATTACTCCGAAAACCGTAGATAGTAATAGTTGCATTGAATGGTGTTTATTATTTATTGTTCGCATTAATTACCCCCAAAGGACTTAAAAAAGCTCCTCGGTGAGCGGTTATTCTAATGCATTATTATGTTGTGTGTTTTCACTTCGTTCTACGGAGAAAGGAGCAGACTATGGCAAATAAGAAAAAAGGTGTATCATCGAAAACGCATACACAAAAGCAGTTGGATGATTATGCTAACCAACACAATCCAAACAACAAAGCCTACAAAGCAAATCAGGCAAATATAGCAAAGTCTAAAAAGCACAACAAAGACTATATTGACAATGTCGCTGATTTAGAATGGTTTTGTTATGGTTGGTGTGATGATTAATTCATAGTCTTACACTAAAAAGAATTTCAATTCTTTTGGCACCGTGATTTTTCACGGTGCCTTTCTTGTTTTCAGCCTTTATATTGTTTATCCATCAAAAATGCAAAGGCAGATCCTTTTTGATATCATTATCGAATTTATGTTTGTAATAGTTCGCTTTTTGGGACTATTGCTATTTATTTGTTGATATTATGCTTTTTCTACGATATAATTTAAATTGCTTTTTAAAATAATATGGCTGTGTTATATAGCCAAGTATCCCTGATTTTTGGTTTGATTATAAATATGAAATATACATATGCGTTTTCAGATGAAGAAAGCACTATAGAAATAGATAAAAAATGATATCAAAAATATTGCTTTCTTATATTTCCCATTTCATAATCATTCCCGAAAACAGCCATTGAAGGGCTACAGAAATTATACTTTTTAATTTATGCGTCCTGTTTCCGACGGCACATTTCCTGCATATCGGTTTTGATTCCAGGCAACTCAAAACGGAAATTATGTGCGCTTATTTTAAATTCGGTTTGTTAACGGTTTTCTGTATGTTGTGTTTTAGAATCGGATTCAAAAAATATACGAAATGCCGTGGGCAGCGCATAGGTGGTTTGAATCTCCTGTGTGGTTGCCCAAGTGAAAGCAGGCGATTTTTCGGCGCACAGAATATGGTAACAGGTCATCTGCCATTTTATGTGTGTAAAAATGTGCACACGGTGCATTTGTCTGCAAAGTTCAACAGGCTGAATACCGAAGTTGCCGGCGGCTTGCAGTGCTTGGTTTGCATCTAATTTTTCGGGAACATTGGGCAACTGCCACAACCCGGCAAGCAGACCGCCTTCGGTGCGTTTTGTTAAGGCGTAACGGTCTGCGCATTGCAGTAAAAAGACGGTGCGTTCTTCCAATCGCTTCTCCTTTTTTGGCAGCTTTACCGGATATTTCTGCACGGTTGCGCTCGCATATGCCCGGCAGAAGTCCTTTGCCGGGCAAACAGCGCATTTGGGCGATTTGGGCGTGCAGATCGTTGCGCCCAACTCCATCAGCGCCTGTGTAAATTGCCCGCAGTGTTCTTTGGGATAGATCTGTTCCAGTTTTTTTGCAATTTCATTCTTTGTTTGCGCGCGGTCGATCGGTGCGTCATTTGCCGTCATGCGCGTGATAATGCGCAGCACATTGCCATCCACGGCAGCGTGCGGCAGGTTGAAACAGATGGAAGCAATGGCACCGGCGGTGTACGGCCCTATGCCGGGCAGCGTGCGGATATCCTCATAACGGCTTGGAAAACTGCCGCCGTATTGCGTTTCAATGACGCGTGCCGCTTTTTGCAGATTTCGTGCGCGGTTATAATAACCCAGCCCCTCCCACAGTTTGAGCAGCTGGCTTTCCGGCGCCTGTGCCAGTACGCGGATGCTGGGGAGTTGTTCTAAAAAACGAATGTAGTATGCCCGTACAGCCTCCACACGCGTTTGCTGCAGCATGATCTCCGAGAGCCAAACGTGGTAAGGCTCCGTATCCTGCCGCCAGGGCAGGGCGCGCGCGTTCTGTTTATACCAGGGCAGCAGGGTGTCCGGTAATTGTTTGTAAATGGAATCGGTCGTTTTCAAGAGAACCTCCTTTATACGGATGAAAGCATTGCGAAACGGTTTGACCATTAAGATCGTAGCGTCAGTGCATAGATATCGGCATGCACTGCATTCACTGCGGAGCCGATTCGCATACAGGGAACGGCGAGCGTAGAATTTGTTATATTGCTTTTTCGAATGGTTCCGTCATGGACAAAAATACCTCTGGCTTCTTTTCTTCTGTTCCCGATTTTTATTATGGTCTTTCCCTCCGCGGTAAAAATCGAAAGAGTAAATCGTTTTTTTAAAGGCAGCCGGCAGTGAAAAGTATAGGTATATCCTTCCCGTGTAAAGCCAAGATTTCCGTTTTCGGTTATTCGTATGTCATAAGTGCCGTATGGTGCGTCCGCTTCCATAAGGATCTGATCTTTTTTTAGGTCATACAAGATTAAATCGATCTGTAATTCTGCCGGTATGTTTGCACAGGTAATTCCTGTATTTATATAGGAAACACCTCAGGGAAGATGCAGAACCCTTCCGGCTTTTGCTTCTCCTTTGCAGATGCAATTCTGCGGATCCAGCACAAAAACAGACGGCTGCGGCGTCAGAAAGGACGCAACTACTTGTTTTGTTCTGCGGTCAAATGTTTTGAAAGTTTGTTTCCCGGTTTGCCCCCATGTTTTTTCGGCAATCAGCACAGCGCTGTCGGCAAAACGGCGAAACAGATCAGATTCGCTCAAGCCGGATGCACGCCGGTCGATATTGTCATTCCAGATCGAGAATGCGGCGCCTTGTATACGGCGTTCACCTGCGGATGATCTGCACCTAAAAAAGTAATGCGGTGGGTCTCTGCGTATTTCGGAATAACAGATTCGCCGGATAATTGTAAATGTATGCTTGCGGGGTTTTTCGGTTTGCTGTTGTGCATGGAAGGTTTCCTTTCATATCTCAAACGAGGGTTTCGCTGCGTTTTTTGTTTGGAATCCAGTGGATTACAACGTAAATATAGTGTGTGAATCAACTTGGCATGTGCGTGACCCGTATCTATTATATTTCTAAACTTGCTGGCGCGCAAGGTGCAATCTTGCAATCAAAGCGGTTTCATTTTGTTATCTGAACGTTTCTGTTGATTGATGTGCGGTTTTATGATGCAATTTTATCAGTGTAAAAAAGAGACGGTCATTGTGAGAATTGCAGTTTGTGATGATGAAAGAACCTGTGCTGAAACGATAAAAGCGCAGATCCTCTCCTTTTCGGAAAAAAATCATACGGATCTTGAGATCAGTATGTTCACTTCGGCGGAGGATATGCTCAACAGCAATACAAAGTTTGATATTGCCGTGCTGGATGTTGAAATGAACGGTAAAAACGGCATTGAGCTCGGCGAAGCACTGCGAAAGATCAATCCGCATATTGCGCTTATGTATGTAACGGCATACAGAAAATATCTGGATGACGCGCTGAATCTGAGCGCCGTCAGGTTTTTTGAAAAACCGGTTGATCCGCAGCGGTTTTACCGGGGTCTGAGTGACACGATCAGGCGGATCGATGATTCAACGATCCATTTCTTTTTAAAGGACGGCAAAGCAGCTGAGCGAATCCATGCGCAGGATATTGTTTATATTGAGATTGAAAACAGAAGAACAAAAGTTGTTACGGAAAATAAAGTATACCATTCTTCGGCACCTTTAAGTTTTTGGCGTGAAAAGTTAAAGAATTCCGTTTTCGTTTCCCCGCACAAAAGTTTTATTATTAATCTGAATTATGTTACTTCTTATAAAAGAGATTGTGTGGTTTTAAATTATAAATATACAGTTGCGGTGTCAAGGAAAAATCAAACGGAGTTTTATAAAACTTTTATGCGGTTTATGGAGGGCAGATAATGGGGCAGACGGTTGTGATAGGCAGCGTTGTGTATGTGGTGGAAATGCTTATTGCGGTCTCTTATTTCAACAGGATCTTTGAAAGAAAAAGAAAGTCCGGCTATGTTTTTTTGGCAGGCGCGGCGCTGTATTTCTGCGGTTTCCTCTTTTATGTTTTTATAAATCCTGAAATTGTGAACACAGTGGATTTTTGCCTGATCAATCTGCTGTTTATGCTGATTTGTTATAAATGCAGTTTAAAAGAAGCCGTGATCCAGGTGATCATAACCACCGTATTTATGCTTACGTCAGAAGTGGCTATCATTTATCTGATCTCTTCCGCATTTAAAATACCGGTTGCTTTTTATAAGGATGATCTTTCGGCGTCCGTTCTGTTGATCCTGCTCAGCAAACTGCTTTATTTTCTGCTGCTTCAGCTGATCTCCCTGATCATCAAACACAATAAATATAAAAATATTTATTCCAGGCGCTATGTTCCTCTGTTTATTTTTCCCGTGTTGACCATTGCAACGATGATTCTGTTTTTGCTGATCTCTGCGGATTATCAGTTTTCAAAGCCGGTCAAGATCACGATTGCGGTGCTTTCCGGTGCTTTTATCATTGCCTGTATCATGATCTTTATTTATTACCAGTATCTTGCGGATAATGAGGCAAAGGTAAACGAGTTGGAGTCTGAACGCCGTTTTTATGAACGGAACAACACGTATCTTGATGTGCTGCAGCATCAGAATGAAGAATTGCAGATGCTGTTTCACGATACCAAACATCATTATCTTGCCCTGAGCGGTTTGGAGGATATCTCTCAGGTTAAAGCGTATATCCGAAAAATATATCCGGATCTGGAAAATAAAAACACGGTGCAGATCTCCAGCAATAAAATGCTGGATCTGATCCTGAATCAATATATTGTAGTCTGCAAAAAGAAAGGCATTCGGTTTTTCTATGAGGTTAAAACCGCCAATCTGGATTATATTGAGGATTCGGAATTTTCCATCCTTTTGAATAACATTCTGGATAATGCCGTGGAAGCGGCAGCTAAAAGCCAAGAAAAAATGATTGAGTTTTCCTTGCGGAATATCCATGCCATGGATATTCTGAGCGTGATCAACAGTTGCGATACTCCTCCCGTGCATAAATGCTCATGTGCCATAAAGTAACACAAAAAGCAACAGACAGCCGCCACAATTCCGTAAAGATTGATACTTGACAGTCTCCCGAAAGCTTGCTATAATAATAGACGTAAAATTTGAGTGGACTTTTCCGGATTCGGTCATCTTTTTGCCACACAACTGTCTTATGATAGTTGTGTGGCTTTTTTGTTGCCCGTATCTCGGAAGTGTTGGCAGAATGGAGGATGATTTTTTATGGAAAACAACTTCTTATCTCTGATCAAGACGCGCCGTAGTGTACGGGCTTACAAACCGCAACCTGTCCCTTCCGAGGCGCTGGACGCTGTACTGGAAGCCGGAACTTATGCACCTACCGGCGGCGGACGTCAATCCCCTACCATTATTGCAATCACAGACCCCAAATACCGGCAGGAAATCGCCAGGTTAAACGCAGAAGTAATGGGAAGCAACGCAGACCCTTATTATGGCGCGCCTGTCGTGATTTTAGTTCTGGCAGATGGCTCCGCAAACACCTTTGTAGAGGATGGAAGCTGCGTCCTTGAAAATATGATGCTCGCCGCCCATGCCCTTGGGCTGGGAACCGTATGGGTACACCGGGAGCGGGAAATATTTGACAGTGAAAAAGGCAAGGCTCTCCTGCGGGAGTGGAAGCTGCCGGAAACCTTGCGCGGCGTCGGGGCGATTGCACTCGGTTATCCAGCCCGGGAAACCGGTCAACCCGCAGCACGCAAACAAAACTATATCGTTCGTATTTAATGTCCTGCTGTCCGGCGCAGTTTTCCTGCGCCGGACAATTTGTGGACGAGGAGGGAAAGTATGCAGACGAATAACAAAATGGCGGTCGCCCCTGTTGGCAAACTAATTTGGCAAATGTCGCTGCCGCCGCTGATCTCCATGTTTCTGCAATATTCCTATAATCTGATAGACAGCGCGTTTGTAGCGCGTCTGAGTGAGAATGCGTTGACGGCTGTTTCTCTGTCATTCCCGATCATGACCCTGATGAACGCAGCGTCCATCTGGATCGGTGTCGGTGTGAATGTACTGATTGCAGGGTATCTTGGACAGAGAAAGCAGGATGAGGCAAATATCACCGTTACACACGGATTGTTACTGGCCTTTGGAATAGGTGCTTTGCTCAATCTTCTGGCATTCCTGATTATGAAACCCTATTTTCGGGCGTTTACCAGTAATGAAGAAATCTATCAGTTGAGCATTGCCTATATGAGTGTATGTTCATTCATGCAAATTCCCAATATGGTGCATATTGCCATCCAGAAGATGATACAGGCCACCGGGAATATGGTTGCTCCTATGTGGTTCCAGATTGCGGGCGTGGTGGTCAATTTTGCGCTCAATCCCATTCTGATTTTTGGCGTTGGCATTTTCCCCTCTATGGGAATCCGTGGCTCTGCGGTGGCTACGGTCGCGGGCTATTCATTGTCCATGATTCTGGCATTTGTCTTGCTGCTGGGCAAAAAGCAAAAAGTGCAGATAAAAATCAAAGGCTTTCACTTGCAGAAACAGATGATCCGCCGTATTTTTGCCTTTGGCCTGCCGTCTTTTATTATGAACGCTCTCAGTTCGTTTATGGTGACGTTCGTCAATCTGTTTCTGGTGGCGTATTCTGATACGGCGATTGCATTCTTCGGTGCATATTTTAAGGTGCAGCAGTTGATTGTTATGACGGTAAATGGCTTGATCCAGGGCTGTTTGCCTGTCATGCGGTTTAACTATGGCGCGGGCAACAGTGAAAGGCTGCATTCCGCTTTCCGATACGGAACTGCTTTGGTCACCGGCATGATGATACTGGGGACGTTGGCTGTCCTCCTTTTTCCGGCGCAGATTTTGGGATTGTTTACGGCGTCGGAAGCCATGCGCTCCTTTGGAATATCCGCTATGCGGATTATGGCGGCAAGCTATCTGTTTTGCGGTCTCTCTACCATGATTTCCACCTATTTTCAGGCGACAGAAAAAGTAGGTTCCAGCATAGCGATTCAATTATGCAGACAACTGCTTTTCCTTGTTCCCGCCTTATGGTGTCTGGACAAATTGTTCCATCTGAACGGGATCTGGCTTGCATTCCCTGTCGCGGAAACTGGCACCTTGCTTGTTGCTCTCATAATGATGGCCTGGTATCACCGTAAAAAATCATAACGTATTCTGCGAAGGAGGAATTATGAACGATACTTTCATGAAAGAGAAATCGGTATTACCGCTGATTTTATCCATGTCATTGCCTATGGTGTTATCCATGCTGGTCAATTCCCTCTACAACATTGTGGACAGTTTTTTCGTCGCGCAGATCAGCGAGGAGGCTATGACGGCATTATCGTTGGTTTACCCGGTTCAAAATTTTATCAATGCTGCCGGAATTGGATTTGGCGTTGGGATCAATGCAGTGATCGCCTTCTATCTGGGCGCGGGGGATCATGAAAAAACGGATCAGGCCGCCACGCAGGG
>OCHA01000665.1_pt1 | contig 35533 bp, 26 predicted proteins | sample 1538591 | NCBI WGS metagenome assembly OCHA01 (sample SAMN04571710, study PRJEB22368) | human gut metagenome | biome: human gut; material: stool | host: Homo sapiens | place: Luxembourg | collected 2012-09-06 | reverse complement strand
ATTGCTGGTAAAAAATAAGGAAGTAATTGTTGATGGCGTATTATATAAAGCAGATGAGAATGGTGCGCTGACTGTTGTTGATGCGACCGGCAGAAATGGATGGTCACAGTCCGGAGATGACTGGTATTACTATAAAGACGGAAAGGCTTTAAAGGATACATTTGAAGAAATTAATGGAGTACAGTATTACTTCTGGTCTGATGGAAAAATGGCGACGGGAAGATTCGGAATTGACGGCGTTACATATTGGGCAGAACCTAGTGGACAGATCGTAAAAGTCAAAGGCTGGTATCATTCAGATCAGACTGGAAAATGGTACTGGTTTGATAAAAACGGTGAATTGGCAACTGAGCAGTTGTTGGATTTAAACGGAACAAAGTATTATGTTAACTGGGATGGCGAGATGCAGACAGGTGTATTTGAGGCAAGTTACGAAGAGAATGGTAACTGGGTTTACAAAACATTGTTTGCAGATGCGAGCGGTGCCATCAATATGTCTTCCGGATGGAAAGCGAAAAATGATGACTGGTATTATGTAAAAGCAGATGGAACAGTAGCAAAAGATGAAATCGCTGAAATTGGCGGAAAGAAATATAAATTCTCCGGAGACGGTATAATGGAAACCGGAAGGATTTATGAATGGGATGGAGAAGAGAGTCAATACTATATTGCAGACAACAGTGGAGCGCTTATTACCAATAACTGGGCATTTTTTGATCTGGAATGGTATTATACAGATGCAGATGGAAAAGTACTGAAAGACCAGTGGATCGGTGGAACTTATTATCTTAGAGACGATGGATCCATGGCGATCGGTGCAACTGACATTGACGGCAAAACATTTATTTTTGACGAGAATGGTCATAAGGAAATGATCATGGAAGAGCAGAAAGACGGATGGTATCTGGAAGATGGTGACTGGTATTATGTAAAAGATGGAAAATTGTCTACCGGTTGGATTGATCTGGGACAGAAGTATTATCTTGCAAATGGCAGAATGGTTACAAACGGAATGGTTCCGGCGGAACATTTGAAAGACAGATATTCTTATGTGGATCAGGATGGACATATAAAATCCGGATGGGCACATGGAATGAATGACTGGATGTATCTGGAAAAAGACAAAGAGACCGGAGATATCGTTGCAGTTCATGAAGGCTGGAAAGTTATTGGTGGTACATGGTACTATTTTGAAGATGACTTTATGGCAGCAGACTGTATTATTGAGATTGACAATAGACTGAATAAATTTGCAGCAAGTGGTGCATGGGAAGGTTATGCAGATAGTAAAGGATGGAAACAGACTTCATCTGGAATATGGCTCTATGTCAATGATGACGGAACTTTGAATACGGAAGAAAAGAAAACAATCAATGGAACGACTTACTATTTCTGGCAGTATGGCGGTATGTTACAAAATACAACTTATTATGATCAAAGTACAGGAAGTTATTATTGGATTAATAATAATGGTAATCTTGATGCAAGTACCGGTTGGAAGAAGAATAAATGGAATGACTGGTATTATGTTGAAAACGGTAAAATTGTAATAGGTGCAAAGAAAATCAATGGCGCAGAGTATTATTTCGAGTATGCCGGCCGGATGATTGAAAATGAAGTAAGAGAGGAAGACGGCAAATATTATCTGTATGACGGAAATGGAAAGAAAAATGACGTTCCAAGAAATGGATGGTACAGTACCAATAATAGAGACGGATATACATCATGGTATTATTTCCAGAATGGACGGCCGTACGAAGGAAAACTTGGAAATTATTACATTTTCTATGGTGAGATGATGACGGGATGTTATGGAACAAGTCAGGGATTATATCTGTTTGACCGCAATGGAATCCTGCAGAAAAATGGCTGGAAACTTGTGGATGGTATCTGGTATTATGCAGGAACTACCGGAAAATTATATACCGGCGAAAGAAGAATTGGTGGTAAGACATACTGGTTCAACCATAATGGAGAATGGATTAGATAAGTAGAGGAAATAATTTTATCGGATCAGGTAAAAACGAGGCGGCACAGAGATGTGCCGCCTTGCGTATATGATGAGAAAAAGGAGGCGGAAGAAATGAAACAGAAAAAGGTTATAATACCACTGCTGATAACTGCATGTTTCCTGTTGTTTGGAAAATACGATGTACAGGCAGCAACAACATTGGAAAATCAGTATACGAATCCGTATTATAAAGATGTCATAACAGCTCCGGAACATACGAGTGATGTAGAAAATTATAGTTTAAACCAGGGCAATGTGGAATATACAAGTGATCTGAAAAAGATTGCGGAAAATTTCAGAAAGCAATTGGTTAATCGTGAAAATGAAATTACTATTTACTATCACAGTGACGAAAGAATCACAAATGAATATTTTAACAGCCTGACAAGTCAGCTGTTTGAGCTGGCAGTTCAGCATACTGGAAAAGGGAATGAAGGAGATTATATCTTATGGCATTGTCAGGGATGGTATGTCAGTGCAGGCTGGTCATCGAATTCCAATGGCGGATATGATCTGAATATGACTTATATGGTGAGTTATCTGTCGGATGCTGCTCAGGAAAAAAAGGTAGATCAGGCGGAGGCAGAAGTATTTCAGAAATTAAAACTGAGTGGGAAAACAGATTATCAGAAAATAAAAGCAATTTATGATTATATCTGTGAGAATGTTTCTTATGATTATACGAATCTGGATGATGATACATATATTCAAAAGTATACTGCGTATGGAGCACTGATTGATAAAGCTGCTGTATGTCAGGGATATGCATCACTGTTCTATCGTATGGCGCTCGATGCCGGAGTTGATGCAAGAGTAATTTCAGGTGATGCAGGTGGACCACATGCATGGAATGTTGTCCGGCTGAATGGAAAATACTATAATCTTGACAGTACCTGGGATGCCGGAAGAGAGAACTATTCCTATTTTCTGAAAAGCATGAAAGCATTTTCAGATCATGAAAGGGATGAGGACTATAGTAGCTCAGAATTTACGGAAGCATATCCGATGGCGGAGAGTGATTATCCGGTGAATCATGTTCATAATGTGGTGACAGACGAGGCTGTAGAGCCAACATGTACAACAGAAGGAAAGACAGAAGGAAGTCATTGTTCCGTATGTAATGAAGTATTGAAATCGCAGGAAATAATCCCGGCATTGGGGCACAATTTTAAAGACGGAATTTGTACAAGATGCGGAGTTGGAATTAGTGGAAAGTGGTTGAAATCGGGATCAAAATGGTGGTATCAATATGAAGATGGTTCCTATCCGGCAGGCAGATTATGTAAGATTGGAAATACCTGGTATGGATTTGATGCATCTGGATGGATGCAGACCGGATGGGGGATTTACAATAATACATGGTATTATTTCTCTGCAAGTGGAGCAATGCAGATGGGCTGGCTGAATCTTGGGAATACGTGGTATTATCTGAGGGCAGACGGAAGCATGGCGACAGGCTGGCTGAATCTTGGGAATATGTGGTACTATCTGAGAACAGACGGAAGCATGGCAACAGGCTGGCTGAATCTTGGAAATACGTGGTATTATCTGAGAAGAGATGGAAGCATGGCGACAGGCTGGCTGAATCTTGGAAATACATGGTATTATTTGAGAGCAGATGGAAGTATGGCTTCGAATACATGGATTGGTAATTCATATGTAGATGGATCAGGAGCATGGACGAGCAGCAGATAAAATAAGAAGCATGGAAATAAAGGAGGCGGTGCGTATAAGTACCGCCTTCTTTCTTTGACTTTTGAGTAAGAGAATGCTATGATGGACAAGTAGTAAGGTGAAAAAAAGAAAAATGAAAAGAGAGGAGAAACAATGAGAAAAAAACACATGCGGAGTATTATCTCGGTTGTTTTGTGTTTCGCAATGGTATTCTCACTGATGTTTGTTTCGAATGTAGAAGCATCTGAAAAAAAAGATGATTCGGAACCGGCATTGGAATATGTTGTAATTGACAATCCAAGTGTGACAACACCGGGAACGCAGAAGGTTATAGTGGGTTATAGTAAAGGTACGATTCTGACAAGTGCAGTATTGAAGTACAAGAACGTAACCACAGGAGAAGAATATTCAGTAGAGGCTTCCGATATTCAGGAATCAGCAGCAGTTTTTGAAATGACGTATGAAGATGATTCGTGGACGGGAACTTATAGCATAGAAGACATTACATATACTGTGGACGGGACAGAATATTCTCTGAATTTTGCTAAGTGCGGAATCGAAGGAAAATTCGCAGTGAATCAGATCTGCGAAACAGATCCGGATGCAGTTGTCGAAGGTGAGAAGACAGAAGAAAATACGGATGTAAGTGATGCGGATGTATCTTTTACGGCAATTACACAGGATGGTACTGTTTACGAGGAAGACAGTATTGCTGAGGTGATCAATGATGCGATTGATACACAGTCTGCAGATTCTGAAATTGCAGCTTATGCAGGTCGTGCAGCGACAAGACTCGTTGTTGTTCTGGATCCGGGACATGGAGGATATGATCCGGGAGCTATTGCAAATGGAACAAATGAAAAGACGCTTACATTAAAAATAGCAAAATACTGTAAAGCTGCACTGGAAAAAAATGGAAGAATTCAGGTTTATATGACAAGGGAATCGGATACAAGTGTTGGTGGTGCAACAAATGCATCTGACGATCTTAAAAACAGAGTTTCGTTTGCTGCAAGCAAGAACGCAGACTTATTTGTAAGCATTCATTTGAATTCAGCAGGTGCGGCTGCATATGGTGCAGAAGTATATTATCCGAATAGTAATTATCGTTCAGATATAGGTCAGGAAGGGCAGAAGCTTGCTTCAAGTATTCAGAAGCAGCTTGTAGATCTGGGATTATATAATCGTGGTGTAAAGGTACGTCAATCAGAAAATGGCAGTACATATCCAGACGGATCTGTACAGGATTATTATGCAGTAATACATCAAAGTAAACGTAATGGTTTTCCGGGAATTATCGTAGAACATGCATTTTTAACAAATGCAAGTGATTATCAGAAATATCTAAGCTCAGATGAAAAATTAAAAACACTGGGTGAAGCAGATGCAAAAGGAATTATTGAATACATAAACAACAATGTAAAATTTGGCAGCTGGCATCAAAATGGCTCGCAGTGTATGTTTGCATATTATAATGGTACATATGCAAAGAACTGCTGGGAGAAGATAGATGGATACTGGTATCACTTCGATGGCAACGGAATTATGCAGACAGGCTGGCTGAATATTGGAGGCACCTGGTATTATCTGAATCTGTCCAGTGGAGCAATGGCAACGGGCTGGTTGAAATTGGGAGATGTCTGGTATTATCTGAATCCGTCCAGTGGAGCAATGGCAACAGGCTGGCTGAAAGTTGGAAACACATGGTACTATATGAATCCAGCTAATGGAGCAATGCAGACAGGCTGGCTGGATCTGAATGGAACAAAATATTATCTGAAGTCCGATGGAGCGATGGCAACGACATGGGTGAAAATTGGAAATACATGGTACTATATGAACCTATCCAGCGGAGCGATGCAGACGGGCTGGCTGAAATTAGGAAGTACCTGGTATTATCTGAATGCTGATGGAACAATGACAGCAGATACCTGGATCGGAGATTATTATGTGAATGCCGATGGAGCCTGGGTTCCGGGCAAAGAAAAACCGGTAGATAAATGGATCAATACTTCAGGCCGCTGGTGGTATCGCCATGCAGATGGAAGTTATACAAAATCGAACTGGGAACAGATTGGAAATCAGTGGTATTATTTCGATAAAGATGGTTGGATGGTAACGGGCTGGCTGAAACTTTCTGACACATGGTATTACATGAATACCAGTGGAGCAAGAGTAAGTAACTGCTGGACCTGGGTAGGAAACAGCTGCTACTATTTTGATAAAGATGGAAAGATGGCAGCAGACACCTGGGTTGGAGATTATTATGTAAACACCGATGGAGAGTGGGTACCGGGACAAAAGAAAGATGACCAGAAAAATGATCAGAACGGCAGCCAGAACAGTAATCAGAATCAGACACAGACACAGATAAAAGCTCAGTGGGTCAATACTTCAGGCCGCTGGTGGTATCGTCATGCAGATGGAAGTTATACAAAATCGAACTGGGAATACATAGACGGTCAGTGGTATTATTTCGATAAAGATGGATGGATGACAACCGGTTATCAGGCAGTCAGTGGTGAATGGTATTATTTACAGAAGAGTGCCTCACCGGAGGGTGCATTAACATACACCGGAGTTACTTCGATCATGGGGAATTCAGATCTGAGCAGTGATAAGAACACAGTTGTAAATAAGATGGTAAGAATGTTCCAGAAGAGTGGAAGATCTTATCCGGCAGATAAGTTAAATGCAGGAGGTGCAGGAAGTATTGAAGCATTCTGCCAGATCGTGTATGATGAAGCTGTGAAAGAGGGAGTAAAACCGGAGATTGTGTTTGGACAGGCGATGAAAGAAACCGGTTATCTGCAATTTGGCGGTGCTGTAAAGATCGAGCAGTTTAACTTTGCAGGACTTGGTGCAACTGGTGGATCGGTTGTAGGAGCACAGTTTAATAATGTTGCAGAAGGAATCAGAGCGCAGGTTCAGCATCTGAAAGCATATGCATCTAAGGACAGTCTGACGCAGGAAACCGTAGATCCAAGATTCAATCTCGTAACAAGAGGAAGCGCCCCATATGTAGAGTGGCTGGGACAGAAAGAAAATCCGAACGGCTTTGGATGGGCAACAGCATGGAATTATGGAATCAGTCTGATGAATCAGTACGTGAGACCAATGTATTCACTGTAAAAACTATAGATATTGCAGAGTGAGCGAAAAGGGATGAAAAAAATCGATTGATTTTTTTGAAAAACAGAAATAATATCAGAGAAAAGGAGTGTGTGAATAAAAGGACCTGTTGACAAAGTAAAGAAAAAGTACCTTCTTTATGGTAAAATATATGTAATAATTTTGCCATAGGAGGTACTTTTTATGATGGGAAGAATTGATAATCAAATGCAACTTCTTATTCTGGATCTAGACTCAATGATTCCGGAAAATCATTTGTTGAGACAGATTAAAAACAGTGTAAATTTTGATTTCATCTATGAAAAAGCGTCCTCTTTTTATTCACATACAGGAAGAAAATCTATTGATCCAGTTGTTATGATAAAGATGCTATTAATTGGATATCTTTATGGAATCAAATCAGAACGCAGATTGGAAGAGGAAGTTTCTTTAAATTTAGCATATCGATGGTTTTGTGAACTTGATCTGATGCAGAAGGTTCCTGACCATAGTACTTTTAGCCAAAATCGTCGGAGACGTTTTAGAGATAATACTCTTTTCAGAGATATTTTTAATGAAATCATAATGCAATGTATAAATATGGGAATTGTAAGTGGTAATACGGTAGTTGCTGATGGATCATTTTTACCAGGAAATGTTTCTGTTAACAGTTCTATAGAAGTAATAGAGACAGTACAACAGTCTTCCATCCACTACCTTGATGAACTGGAAAAAGAAATGTCTGAAATTCCGGGCTATAAAGAACCTATAACGAAAGAAGTTACAAAGCGTACTCTGAAAAGTACAACAGACCCTGATTGTGGATATATAAATCAAAAAAGGAAAAGGGGGCTTGGTTATTTAACAGAGATGACGGTAGATACGGGACATGGTATAATCACAGGCGTTAATTGTTATCCAGCAAATCATCGTGAAAGTGATATTATTCTCAATCATGTAAAACAGCAACAAGAGGCCTTACCTATTGATATAAAGGTGCTGGCATTGGATGGCGGTTATGATGTTGGGGCTGTTCATAGAGGACTGGAATTACTTGGAATCGAAGGCTATACAGCAATTCGCGAATACCAGAATAATGCTTTAAAAAAGGGATTTACATATAATCAAGATAAAGACTGCTTTGTATGCGAAAATCAGAAAGAGTTAAATTTTCAAAGGCTTGTCTTCAAAAGAAGCACCTTGAATTATTATAGACTGTATTCTCGTGCCCGTAAACTGTGTAAAGATTGTCCACGACTTTCTATTTGCGAAATAGATCAAGGAGCTATTCGGATCAACGCCAGTGGGAATTATCCTGTATTTCATCGTAATAAACTAAAATATCATACACCTGAATATGTCAAAGTAATGCGTTTAAGAAAAATATGGGCTGAAGGCACTTTTTCAGTCTTAAAAAGGGAACACAATTTAAAAAGAATCCATAAAAGAGGGATTATTCGTGCGGAAGAAGAATGCCTCTTTTCAGCTATGGCATTAAATCTAAAACGACTGGTTAAGGCTATGTAATCAAAGCCTTAACCAGTCATTTTTTGAATATTTGATTAAATTCACAAGTGAGAAATCGCGAATATAAGTAGTTTGTCAACAGGTCCAAACTTTCACAAACTCGAGAAAAGAAGAGCAGACAGATGTATGTTTGCTCTTCTTTTCTCTTGTTATGGGGACTTTAGTCTGTTGAGTCCATTGGAGTTTTTCGTTGATCTGAAATCTACCGGACGTCTTCTCTGCGATACCATTTTTTCTTCAACTAATTGCGCCGGACGATAATTCTGCTGCCATATTCCGTTGGAATCAACATAACAATCCTCAATCCAGGTATCGTGCTGCATTGCACCTCCGGAAGTAAAATAATACCGGTTTCCGCTGATCTGTGCCCATTGATTCTCTACCATACTTCCATCTGACTGCAGATAATACCAGGTGCTTCCGACCTTCTGCCAGCCGGAATGTAATCGTTGGAGTCAAGGTGATACCATTGTTCGTTGATTATCTGCCACTGGTTTCTCGGATAGCTTCCATCTGCATTTTGATACCACCAGCCAGTGCTATCCTTCTTCCACTGGCCCGTTGTCAGTGCCTGTACGGAGATTTGCTAACTGGTATCACTTCCCGGTATCTTTTCCGCTAGTATCGCCATCGTTGTCTGAATACACATTGTCGTACAAGTCAGAACTGCAAAACTTTTCTTTAAGTACTTCTTCATGTCATTTCCTCCATATAAATTGTATAGCTTTGTTTTGCTATATTACACAAGGATTGCAAGTAGTTACCGGAAATGTTTTTTAGTTTAAAAAATGAAAAAATAAAAATATTGTTAAAAGTAAGAAAAAGCAGTATTCTATGATAGAATAAAAAACGAAACTAATAGACGAGGTGAAAAGCGTGAAAAATATTCGTAAAAAAGCTGTCAGAATCATGCTACTTTTTGCATGGACACTATTCTTTCTACACATAGATACCTATGCGGCATCTGGCAACACAACAAGAATTCATTTTATATCACTGTACGGGGCATCGGATGCCATTTTGCTGGAGAGTAACGGTCATTTCGGAATGGTTGACTCCGGAGAAGACTGGGATTATCCGAGTGGTTCTGCAGGAAGTAAATATCCATATCGATATGGAATTACAACGAATGAAGGATATGAGCAACAGGTTATTCACTATTTGAAACAACTTGGTGTGGAAAAGCTGGATTTTTACATTGCAACGCATGCGCACAGTGATCACATCGGAAGTGGAGATGAGATTATAGAACATTTTCCGGTGGATCGCCTGTATATCGCAGAGTATGATGATTCGTATCAGTTGGCGGCACATGGGAAAGATGTGACAGATCCATATTACTACGAGGATGCGGATGAGGATACGCTGTGGGATAATCAATATGTTTATGACAGAATCATACAGGCAGCGCAAGACCATCATGTAAAGATCATCACAGATCTGGATCTCGAAGAGAATGCCGTCTATCGCAGATTCCGAATAGGAAATATGAGCATCAGCATTATGAACTACGAGAGAAAAAGAGATGCCGATGGAAATATCATTCCGGTTGCGAATGAGAATGATAACTCACTGGTGGTGAGAGTCAATGCATATGGAAAAAATGCATTGCTCACATCGGATCTGGATCCGGTAGATGGAGATACGGAGAAGATTGCCGAACAGGTAAAGAGAGTAAAGATTGATTTGTTAAAATTGCCACATCATGGGATAGATTATAATAATCCATCGGATTTCCTGACTCATCTAAATCCGAAAACAGCCGTTATGACAGGGCCGTCATCATGGTTTAATACGAGAATGAGAGCGTGTCTTCCGAATACAAATGTGTATTCTACGATGTCTGATTCGGCGGCAGTAGTGGCGGATTTTTCTTTTTATGGAATTGCTACGGAATATGTAAAGACTGAAAGTGAATGGTGCCTGCTGGACGGAACCTATTATTATTTCGATTCGAACGGGCGTGTGACAACAGGATGGGGCTATATTGATAATGCATGGTATTATTTCGATGAAAAAGGTTCGATGCAGACCGGCTGGCAATATGTCAACGGTGCTTGGTACTACATATCGGAATCGGGAGAGATGGTGACCGGGTGGCAGATGATAGAGGGTGTCTGGTACTATTTTAATGAGAAAGGTTCGATGCAGACCGGCTGGAGATATGTGAATGGTGCATGGTATTACTTTGATCTGGCAGGAGAGATGACGACTTCCTGGCAGAAAATTGATGGAATCTGGTATTACATGTCGGAATCGGGAGTGATGCAGTGTGGCTGGCAGAAGATAGGTGGTAGCTGATATTTCTTCGAGGTGAGCGGTGCAATGGATCACGATATGTGGATTCAAGGCGTATGCTACCTGAAGTCAAGCGGTGCGATGGCTGTCTCGGAATGGGTAGATTATAATCGATATTATGTAGACGAACGGGGGATCTGGGCTCCTTAGAGCGAAAAAAAGAACAGAGATGGGAAACGGCAGTTGTATGGCTGTAATCCCGGCCTCTGTTCTTTTTATATTTTTATTCGTTTTTCATTTCCTGCAAATATTTTTTTGCATCTTTCAGAAAACTGAGTGCTATCATTACGATGACGGCACCAATCGGAAAGGCTGCGACGATGCTGACCGATTGCAGATTGCTCATAGAACTTTCAGCAAATAACAGTGCGATCGGAAGTAAGATAAGCAGGATACACCACATAAGCTGAATTCCTCTGTTTGGCTGTTCCCCGTCTTCCAGAGTGTGATAGCTATAGCAGGAAGCGGTTAATGCGATAGAATCAAAGGAGGTGGCGTAGAAAGCGATCATTGTGAGCAATACGACGACCATGATAACCGGAGCGCAAGGCAAGGTCTTGATGATACTTACGATCATGCCATACAGATCACCGTTATCGAGATACTGCTTAATGAAATCTGCTTTTTCAGTTACCTGCATTCCCATAGAATAATTTCCAAGGACGATAAAGCTTGTCAATGTAGAACCTACACCGAATACGTATCCGCCAAGAATAGTCTGACGTACGGTTCTTCCGCGTGAGATACTTCCGATAAAGAATGGGGCTGCAACACACCATACCATCCAGTAAGCCCAGTAATAGATCGTCCAGTTCTGCGGAAAATTAGAAGTACGCAACGGGTCTGTGAAGGTGGACAGATCGATAAAGTTCTGCATCATCCGGCCGAGAGAAGAGAATCCTGTCTCGATAATGTAGCGGGTCTCACCACCGAATAATAATACGAATGCGATCAGACCAAAGAACATATAGATGCAGATATTGGCTAATTTGCTGATTCCCTTGAATCCGTGCAGTAAGGAATAAGTATATACGGCGCATGTAATCAGAAGAATGATAATATTGATAACGGTTCTGCTGACTGCAATATGAAAGAGCTCGCCGATGATGGTTGCCATCAGTGGAGTGGCTACGCTGAATGTAGTTGCGGTACCGGCAAGCAGTGCGAATACTGCCAACAGATCGATGATACGTCCGGCTAAGCCATCGGTGTGTTTCCCGAGGAGCGGACGGCAGGCTTCGGAGTATTTCTGGCGATTTCTTTTTCTGACATGAAGCATGAAACCGAAAGCGACTGCCAGCACCAGATAGAATCCCCAAGGGATAAAGCTCCAGTGGAAGAGCGGATATACACCGGCCCAGTCCTGGATACTTCCCATTTCTTTGATATGCGGATCGGTAGCATAGAGTACCCATTCGGAGAATGAGTAGAATAAGATGTCAGCTGCAAGTCCACAGGTGAACATCATAGATCCCCATGCAAAGAAAGAATACTTTGGCTTTTCGTCGGGTTCACCGAGAACGATGTTACCATATCTGGAACCGGCTATGTACAGGGAGAGGATAAAGATTCCAAGACCGATGACCAGATAGTAAGTGCCGAAAGTGTCGCCGAAGAAGAACCGGATCTGGCTTAATACTGCATTGGATTGTTTTGGCAGGAAGAAGAAGAGGATGCAAAGTGCGATGACGATGCCTAGCGGAAGCAGTGTGATCATCCAGTCTATTTTTCCTTGTGATTTTTTTGTGTTCATATTATTGCGCCTCCATATATTGTTGGTAGCTGGAATCCAGAGCGGCCAGCTCGCTTAGATTGTCAATTTCTATAATATCGTTTTTCTTCATCGGATAGATTCCCAGATGGTATTCTCCCGGATAACAGAACATGGCAATATCATCCCAGTAGATCTGACGGTTTTTGTTTTGCTCAAATTCAATTTCCAGATGTTGTTTTAGTTTTCTGCCGTCTTCGACGGACCAGCGTGAGATGCTGTAGAGCTGCCAGCCACCTATTCCGCCGGTCCGGCTGCAGGAGGTTACGACTCCGTCTTTGACAGTCATGAGCCACTCATCGGTCTGCGAATTGGTCCAGACGCAGTTATAACCGGAACGCTCGAAGGAAGGATCCAGAATCTTGTCATTGTAGATTATCTGATCTCCATCGAGAATCATTACATCTTCCAGATGCTCGCGTGCAACATAAAGAGAAGAAATGTTATTACAGGTGTCATAATAAGGGTTCTCGATGATCTTCACACCGGGATACTGTGTTTCCAATGCATAGAACTGTTCTTTCAGATATCCTGCAACGATGTAGATTTCCTGAATACCATTGTGATGTAATCCCTGAATTACCGTATCGATCATACGCATCCCGTTTACTTTGACGAGAGGTTTTGGGGTTGTTAATGTGACAGGCTGCATTCTGGAACCGAATCCGGCAGCCATGATAATTGCTCTTTTTACAGTGTGCATGATTTGATGCTCCTTAGCTTGAATGTTTTATTTGGTAATGTTGTTTAATTCGTTTTGTACAATGCGGTAATATTCTTTGGCGTATCGGTACTGACGCAGGGAATATTCGCCGAAATCGACACCGAGATGTCTTTTATACTCGCACCAGTTGCTCCAGAGAAGTCCGGCAGAGGCAATGTAACAATAGATCTTGATACGGATAGCGTCTGGACATCCTTCTGAAAAATACAGAGAGATCAGCTGATCCACCTGCTCCTTGTTATAAAGTGAATAGATACAGAACATGGCGATGTCCAGATGGGGATCCTGCATTCCGGCATATTCCCAGTCAATCAGGCGGATATCTTCGTTACCGTCGGTATCAGTCGTAAATAAGAAATTATCAGGAACGGCATCTATATGGGTGAGAACATCTTCTGATTTGTATCGCTCTATATAAGATTGCAGTGAAAATACATTCTCTTTTGTTTTCTGATAATCCCGATATGCGGAACTGCGCCCGTTCCATAGTTTTTCATAAAAATCGATCTGGCCAAACAGATCAAAACGGTGATCCACCTTTAATTTCATCTCATGAAACTGTCTCAGACGATGCATACATTTTTGAATATCGTCTAAGTTGTGTGGATCACATACACGGGCGTGATCCAGAAAACGAGTAATTTTGTATCCGTTTTCCGGATTGATGTATTCGATGTGATCACATAAGTGCTTATCACGGATGATCTGGTATACCTGTGCTTCTTCGCGGCGATTGATGAGCTGATCGGTTCCCTCGCCGGGAATACGCATGATATGCTTGCATCCATTGCAGTCAAACAGGAAAGAACGGTTGGTCATACCTTTTTTCAGAACCGTGATATTCGAGATGTCTTCCAGTTGTGTGTGTAGTGCTTCGGCAGCAATTTCAAGAACATCAGACTGCAAATGATTGGAATTGCTGTCCAATTCCCGGAGCTGTTCAAATGTATTGATTTCTACGATATTAGCGGCATGTACGACTTTGGCAGGAACGATCATTTTGCCTTTTTCGTACAGGGTTTCTTCCCAGAATTTATCAGCATATGCCGGATCTTTGTCATATCTTTCCAGTCGTTCCTGAATGACCCTGGCATCTTTACTGAGAAGATAACTGATGCCGACCATCGAGTTGCCCCCGGAAGAAGCAGAGATCGTAGTCAGTTCCAGCTTACGGTTTACACGGACCGAACTGTCGTTATCTACCAGATCACTGACCATGTACCAGGAATAAAGTTCGTGCCTGCGGAATGGACTTTGATCACACCAGATATCGCATGGAATCACATATGCATTTAACAAATGTTCTCTCGCAAGATACAGAGAGTGGAGATTATTCTTTTCCGCATAGTCCGGATTCACGATCAGCTCTACACTGTAATCATCCATGAGATATTCGTATTGTTCTTTCATGAAGCCGACGACGATGTAGATTTCGTGAATGCCGGCAGCATGTAGCTGCCGAATCTGACGCTCGATCAATGGTTCGCCGTGTACCTCAAGAAGCCCCTTTGGTGCTTCTGTATTAATCGGAACCATCCGCATCCCGAAGCCGGCAGCGAGAATAATGGCTCTTTTTGGGGAAGCCTCTGTGAGTTCCCGGAGGGCTTTCGGCGTTGGCTGGATGGATTCGTCCAGATAACCTTCGGCAATCAATGTCTTGATAGAACGATTGACAATTCCAAGGGAATGACCGGAGTCCTCTGCCAGTGTTCTTTGATTTGTATATGTATTGGATAATATTAAGTTCAAAATATCACACTCTTGTGTGTTCATGTACTACACCACCTTATAATTTTGTGAACATATGGGTATTATACAGTTTGGAAAGGCATGTGTCAATAAGAAATGTAACTCTAAATGGTTTTTGCCAGGTTTTGGTGTTCGCTCTGGTAAAGAAATACAAGATATGATATAATCAATCAGTATGAGTAATGAGTAGGAGAGTAATGAATGAAGACCGAGAGGAATATAGGAATAGATTTGTTGAAGATTGTATCTATGCTGATGATTGTAACATTACATATGCTAGGTCATGGAGGTGTACTGGATGATATGCCGCCCATGTCTCGATGCTATCAGGTAGCATGGTTAATTGAAATCGCATGTTATGGAGCAGTGAATTGTTATGCATTGGCAAGTGGCTTTCTGACTGCACGGTGTAACATTCGTAAGCTCATGGAATTGTGGTTACAAGTTATGTTTTATAGTTTAATGATTACGATTGTTATGGACTGTACAGTGTTACATGGAACGATTTCAAGAGAAGAGTGGATTTATTCATTTTTTCCTGTTACATCAGGAAAAAACTGGTATGTTACAGCTTATTTTGGAATGATGTGTCTGATACCGATGATACGGTTGGCGATGGACTATATTGACCAGAGAATATATAAGCGCATGCTGATTGGAATATTTGCAATATATATTGCTCTACCGACTCTGGTCAGTTATTTGTTGCAGGGTTCATACTATCCGGATCCTTTTAATGTGAATCGAGGATATTCATCCTTGTGGTTATGTATCATGTACCTGTTTGGGGCATATATACGTAAATATTTCAATTACCATGCAGTTAAGAAAAGATTGTCTTTGTCAGTTTTTGGATGCATGGTGCTTCTTACATTTTTGAGTAAGATTATAATGGAAAAAGTTGGCAATACAGAGAATGCAAATGTGTTGGTTGATTATACATCTCCGACAATTGTTCTTGGAAGTATTGCGCTGTTGATATTTTTTGTAAATATCAGAGTTGACAGTACAAAGCTTAAACAGGTGATCACGATTTTATCAGGTGTGACATTAGGAGTGTATCTGATTCATGATAATGGTTTGATCCGGAATGAAGTAGTAGCGCATTTGTTTGAAGATGAACTGAAAAGTGGTGTGTATAAATGGGCATTAGTTAAATTAATTATAGTAGTGCCAGCTGTATATGTGATTTGCAGTTTGATGGATTTGATCCGAAGTAAGTTGTTTGACTGTGTGAAACGAGTTGCCGCAAGATTTTGTGTGGAATAAAATAATGGAGAAGAAAGAATGCAATCGATAAAAAATCAACCGACAGAAAAGGAAATATATATATGGAACATTACGGGAAGTATGGCAAATGCGTTACTTTCTGTTGTTGCATTAATGCTGGTAACCAGAATGCTTAACAAAGAAGATACGGATATCTTCAGTATCGCATGGTCGATCAGTCAGCTGATGGTTACAATTGGAACATTTCAGATCAGAGTATATCAGGCAACAGACGTAAAGCAAACGTTTCAGTTCAAACAATATTGCGTATTCAGGTTCCTGACAGTTGTGGCAATGTTGATAAGTAGTGCTGTTTATATAAGAATGTGTGGGTATGTAGATTATAAAGCGCAGATAGTAATGATTGTCTGTGCATATAGAGCTGTGGATTCAATTGCTGACGTGTATGAAGGTTGGTTTCAGCAAAAAGAGAGACTGGACCTGGCGGGTAAGGCGCTTACATACAGAATTGTCTTTTCAAGTATTGTATTTGGTGTGATATTGGCTAATACACACAATCTTCTGTATGCTTGCTGGAGTCTCGTAATTATATATGTAATATGTTTCTTTGCATTTGATGTGAGCTATCAGAAACGTGTTGCGGCTCTGAAATCAAGTGGCAATTTAGGAAAGAATGTGAAATGGATCGTTGCCCTTTTTCGAGAAGGTCTTCCATTGTTTGTAAATGCATTTATTATCATGTCTATTATGAATACGCCTAAGATGGTGATTGATACGGCGATACAGGATGGAAGGATTGAACAGGGGGCACAAACGGTATTTAATATTCTTTTTATGCCGGCATCTGTATTGTCATTGGCGTATATCGTGTTCAGACCGTTGATTACACAGATGGCGATTGTATGGGGAGATAAAAAGTATCGTGAGTTCATTAAAATATTAGGAAGAATCTTGCTGTGCCTGTTCGGAATGGCAATTGTGCTGATCATCGGAAGTGCGATTTTGGGGATTCCGGTGCTTTCTGTTATTTATGGAATGAACCTTGATAAATATAAGAGTCAGTTGCTGCTGATTATTGTCGGCGGATGCTGCTATACATTTGCGGCGGTTCTGGATAATGCATTGGTCGTTATCCGCAAGCAATATCTTCTGATCGTTTCTTATATTGTGTCATGGATATACATAAAGGTTGTGGCAGAACCATTTGTGAATAAATGGAAAATGTTTGGGGCATCCATGGGATATACCACGGCGATGCTTATATTTTTGGTAGTAACGGCAGTGATATTTGTGATTTGTTTCTATATGGAAACACACAAAGAGAGAGGAAAAAAGAGTGAAAAAATACAGTAGGTCAAAACAATACGATGAAACAGTTCTGAAAAAGTTGCATGGTGTTCAGGTGGAAATGCTACATGACTTTGCGCAAGTATGTGAGAAATACGAACTACCATATTTTGCGGTATATGGCACAGCCATCGGTGCAGTCAGACATGCCGGATTTATTCCGTGGGATGATGATATAGATGTCGGAATGCTAAGAGTGGATTATGATACATTCATGGAAATTTTCTCAAAGGAGATGTCTGATAAATATAATCTGCTGACACCGCAGATAGATGGACGATATAGCTGTACCGTAACACATATCCAAAGAAAAAATACGAAATTTGTGTCAGAAGTAACACAGGATTTAAAATGTGAACAGTGTATTTTCATGGATATCTTTCCGTTTGACTATGTGCCGCGGGACAGAAAAAAACAGGTCGCACAGAGCAGAAAAGCAAATATACTTGGAAAGTTGTTGTTTCTATCCGGCAATCCGAATCCTATTATTGACTACGACGGAATAAAAGGAGAGATTATGAGTCTGGGATGTCGGTTGGCTTATGTTGCATTGAAACTTTTGAGGATAAAACCTTCTTGGATTTATAAGAAATATGTAGACAATGCTACAAAGTATAATAAAAGTGATGAGAAAGGAAGATATGTAACATCTTATGAATATGTGGGAAGTTTGAAAGATAAGATTGTTGCGAAGGATATCTTTCCGTTGAAGAAAGTTCCGTTTGAAAATACAGAGATAAATATTCCGAATAATAATGATAAATTCTTGAAAAAAGTATATGGTGATTATATGAAGATTCCGCCGGAAAATGAACGGGTCAATCATATGCCATTAATCATTCAGTTTGAAGGAGAGGAGCCGATATATGCAGAAAAGTAAGACATATTGCATATTTGCAGCACAATATTTTCCGCATTTGGGAGGTGTGGAAAGATATACATACAATCTTGCCAAGCAGTTGATACAGGATGGGAATAAGGTAATCATTGTAACATCTAATGTATATCATCTGAAAAATCACGAGTTGGTAAATGGAATACCGGTATATAGAATACCGTGTTATAATCTGCTGGAAGGACGATATCCGGTAATCAAATTCAATAAGGAATTCTGGCGGATTCACAGAAAATTGAAAAGTAAGAAAATAGACATGGTAATTGTGAATACGAGGTTTTATCTACATTCATTATATGGAATGCTTTTTGCCAGACAGAAAAAGGCGAAATGTATTACTTTGGATCATGGGACAAGCCATTTGTCGGTGCATAATAGATTCTGGGATACGGTCGGTGAAATATTTGAACATGCATTTACTAAGATTGACTATTTGTTCTGCAAGGAGTATTATGGGGTGTCGAAAGCTTGCAACCGATGGCTGGGACATTTTCATATCAAAGCCAAGGGTGTATTATACAATTCTATTGATTTGGAAGAGGTAGAAGAGATAAAGGACAAGGTAACAACTTCTTATAAAAAAGAGTATAATATTCCGGAAGATACTGTAGTTATAACCTTTACGGGAAGACTGCTGAAAGAAAAAGGGTTACCTAGTCTTCTCAATGTAATGGACAGATTAAATGAAGATGGAATAAAAGTGTGCCTTTTTATCGCGGGAGACGGAGATATGCAGCAGGAAATCGAGGAAAGAAAGACGGATTATATTATTCCGGTGGGAAGACTTGATTTTGAACATATTGTAGCTCTGCTGAAGGAAAGTGATATATTCTGCCTTCCATCTTTCTCGGAAGGCTTTTCAACATCTATACTGGAAGCTTCGGCGTGTGGATGTTACATTGTCACAACTGCCAGGGGTGGTGCGAAAGAGTTGTTGATCAATGAAGACTATGGATGTATTATACCTAACAATCAAGAAGACGTCCTTTATAAGGCGTTGAGGGATGTGATTGCAGATCCTGACAGGAGAGAAAAAGGCATAGAATTAACGTATGAGATGATAAAAAATCATTTTACCTGGAAAATTGTCGCAAAACAGGTAGAACGTATTTGTGAGGAGAAATAAAGTGAAGAAGTTGATTATTATACCCGCATACAATGAGTCGGCCAATATAGAAAAGACGGTGGCTTCGATTAAGAAGGATGCGAAAGGGTTTGACTATGTAATAATAAATGACTGCTCGATTGACAATACCAGAAAAATCTGTGAAGATAATGGGTTCAATATTGTGAATCTTCCGATTAATCTGGGAATCGGAGGAGCTGTGCAGACAGGATACAGATATGCGTATGAGCATGGATATGATGTGGCGGTTCAGGTAGATGGCGATGGTCAGCATGATCCGGAATTCCTTGATACGATGGCTGCATATCTGGTCAATCATAATCTGGATATGGTGATCGGATCAAGATTTATTGAAAAGAAAGGATTTCAGTCTTCTTATACCAGAAGAATGGGAATCAAATTTTTCACCGGTCTGATTAAATTGATGACCGGAAAGACGATAACAGATCCGACATCCGGGTTGCGTATGATCGGAAGAAATGCAATGGGACTGTTTGCTTATGATTATCCGAGGGATTACCCTGAACCGGAAAGTGTAGTTGCGATTCTGAGAAGAAATATGAAGGTGGAAGAGATCCCGGTAGTCATGAAGGCGAGAGAAGGAGGAGTTTCTTCGATTTCTCTGAAAAAGTCGGTCTACTATATGATAAAAGTTCCTTTGGCGATTTTGATTGAAAGAATTAGAAAGTATTAGGAGAAGAAAAATGAATATCAGATTACAGATTATAGTAGCAATTATTTTGATTATTGCGTTATGCGTCATTGTGAATATGATTCGCAAGAAACGATTGGAATTGCGTTATGCGCTGGCATGGCTGATAGTTGGCGTGGGAACACTGGTACTGGATTGTTTTCCTATATTAACTACGGAATTGGCAGAATTGATCGGTGTGGCGAGTCCGATTAATATGCTGTTCTTTTTGGGATTCTGTTTTTCTCTGGTGATTATATTTGTACTTACAGTTGCAATTTCAAGAGTATCGATCAGAATGAAACAGTTGACACAGGAACTGGCATTGTATGAGAAGAAGGTCAATGATGAATTAAAAAATAGATAATCGTTTGGGGAAATGTAAATGAAAGAGTATTGGAAGAAAAAAGGTAAGTTGTTGATTATCGCGTGTATAGCGGTGATAGCCGGATTTATCGTAATGGGAGCATATGCGGGAATACATTATACAAAAGCAGGCGATAATAAAGGTAAGACAGAAATCGGCAATGAAAATGTATTGATTAAGGGAGATATAAAAAGACGTAACGGGAAGTATTATATCGGGAAAAAAGGTGGAGAGATGTTAATAAAACTCCACAAAGAATACGTAAATAAATTATCGTATGAATATACTTCGGAATACTTTTCAAAAGCACATCTAAGAATACGCAAACAGAATATATATGGTGCTTATAAAGATATGCATATAGAAGATGAATATATGAAAGATATGCCACGTTCTGTTGTGAATGTAGGCGGAAAAGTAGCAGAGATTGAAATAAAGTTTGAAAAATCGGAAAATGAAGTTGTGATTAATCATTTCGAAGTAGATAACACATTGAAACTGAACCCGATTTTAGGCGTGTTTACGGCTGCATGTGTGTTTGCTTTTCTGTTTATACTTTCTTTTAGAAAGGAAAATAAAAGACATCCGGCAATTACATTCTTTGTATGCAGTTTTGTGGCAGGCATCTGTCTGATGTTGCTGGAGCCGATATATGTAACAGGATTTGATGAACAGATACATTATTTGAACGCACATTGGATCGGGTGTACGAAATATGAAGAACCGTCTACTCAGGTTGAAGATTATTATTACGGATATCCATGGGAAATCAATACGACGACCATTAGTGCAAACGAGTCGATCGAAGAGCGAATGGATTTCTTTAGAGTCATGAATGATAAGACAAGATATACGGGAGTGATGACTGATAAGTATGAATTCAAACTTAGTAGTGTAGGATACCTGAATCAGGCATTTCTGCTAAAAATCGGACAAATCTTGCATTTGCCATTTTACTTCCAATGGCTGTTAGGGAAGCTTGGAAATCTATTGCTTTATACAGTGGTTGTGAGCTTTGCGATAGCGATTCTTCCAATTGGAAAACGTCTGCTGATGGTAATCGGTATGATGCCGGAACTGATCTTCCAGGGAACGGTATATACATATGATATATGGGTGGTTGCATTCCTGATATTGGGAAGTAGCATATTGATCAGGGAACATGTTAATAAGACGGAAAAATTTGAGTATAAGTGGAGAATATTAATGATAGCCTGCTTTGTTCTGGGATGTCTTCCGAAAGCAGTGTATGCGCCATTGATATTGAGTGGGCTTTTCCTTGGAAAAGACAAGTTCTATTCAAAGAGAGATGAATATGTTTTTAAAGGCAGTATTATAATTGCGTTTTTAGCATTGATGGCTTCATTTGTATTACCGGCGTTGAATCCATCCAATGATATGTCAGATTCCAGGGGAAGCAAAACGGATAGTGGACAACAGATGAAATATATTCTGGGGCAGCCAATTGCATATGCAATTGTGTGGTTAAAGAATGTATTGAAAACTTTCCAGGAATACATCATGGGAGGTTCAGCTTTTACAAGTTTTGGCTATTTAGGCGGAGGCAGTCTGTCGACATGTTGTGCAGCACTGGTGGTAGGAACAACACTGACAGACACTTATGGAGATGGAAAAAGTAAAGAAAGAGTACTGGACATTAAGACGAAGTGTATATTTGCAATAGAGATGATTCTGGTAATAGGTCTGGTATGGACGGCATTGTATATATCATTTACGGAGGCGGGTATTGAAGAAATACTAGGAACACAGGCAAGGTATTATTATCCGTTTATATTTATATTTTATCTTTGCTTCCAGACTGATAAAATAAAAAATACAATAGAACTGGAAAAATATCAGATGATGATTATGCTTGCAAGTAATTTCATCATATTCCAGCAAATGTGGGAAGTCTTACTGGTAAGAAAATGTTTGTAGTGATTTTATAAAAATAAGAGGAGCTGAATATGAAACAATATATCCAGAATTTTAAGAAATTCCAGCCACTATTGGAAGAGCTGGTTGCTAGAGATATAAAAATTAAATATCGTAGATCTGTTTTGGGAGTGTTATGGACACTCCTGAATCCATTATTGATGATGATCGTATTATCTGTTGTTTTCTCAAATCTGTTTAAATTTGATGTGGAGAATTTCCCATTGTTTATTTTGAGTGGACAGGTAATCTTTAACTTTTTCTCAGAATCAACGACAAATGCAATGGGAGCAATTCTTGGAAATGCTTCTCTGATCAGAAAGATTTATGTACCGAAATATTTATTTGTTATTTCAAGAATCTTTTCGAGCTTTATTAACCTGATGGCTTCATTTACAGCATTGATCCTGGTTATGGTTGCGACAAGAGCAGAACTGCACTGGACAGTAATTCTTGTTCCGATTCCATTAGTATTATTAGTAATATTCTCTATGGGAATTGGACTGATTCTTTCGGCAATTGCTGTAAAGTTCAGAGATATCATGCATTTATACTCTGTATTCATTACAGCACTGATGTATCTGACACCGATTATTTATCCAATGTCAATTTTACCGGCATGGCTGAAACCAATCGTAAATTTGAATCCAATTACCAATATCCTGCTGATGTTCAGAGATGTGATGTTGGATTATACAATCTTTGATGCAAAATCAATTATTATTGCGGTGATAGAAGCAGGACTTGCACTTGTAATCGGACTCAGAGTATTCTACAAAGCACAGGATGAATTTATTTTGAACATATAGGGAGCGGTGAAAATATGGAAAAACAGGCGATCATAAAAGTAGAAGATGTTTCGATGAAGTTCAATCTTTCATCTGAAAAATTCGACAGCTTTAAAGAGTATGTGATCAAAAGATTAAAAAAACAGGTGAAGTTTGATGAGTTCTGGGCATTGAAGAATGTATCATTTGAAGTATATAAAGGTGAATCACTTGGACTGATCGGACTTAACGGTAGCGGAAAAAGTACAATGTTAAAAACAATTGCAGGAGTTTTGAAACCAACGACAGGTAAAGTTGAAGTTTGCGGGACAGTTGCTCCGCTGATCGAGCTTGGTGCCGGATTTGATATGGATCTTACTGCAAGAGAAAATGTATTTTTGAATGGTGCATTGTTGGGATACGGAAGAGAAGAGATGGAAAAGCATTACGACAATATCGTAGAATTTTCGGAACTCCAGAATTTTATGGATGTTCCGGTTAAAAACTTTTCTTCAGGTATGGTGTCAAGGCTTGCGTTTGCAATTGCGACGATCGGGACACCGGACATACTGATCGTTGATGAAGTGCTTTCGGTTGGTGATTTCCGATTCCAGCAGAAGTGTGAAGAGCGCATCAGAAAAATGATGGAACATGGAACAACTATTTTATTTGTATCGCATAGTATTGCACAGGTTGAAAGTTTGTGTGAGAAAATTGTATGGCTTGAACACGGGCATGTGAAAAGGTTTGGCGATGCAGATGAAATTTGTAAAGAATATAGTCAGTCATAATAGATGAGGTAATAGCATGAAAAAAAAGATTCAGATAATAATTGCAGGGATTATTATTGTTGCAGGTTCGTTCTTATATGCACATATAGGGAAGAATAATTATATATATGACAGAGCAGTGGATACCAGCGAATATATAACAACAGGATCATTTCTGAACGAAACTGTACAGGAACAGTTCAAAAGTAATGAAGATACATTGGATGGTGTTAGAGTAAAATGCAGGATTACAGGTACACCATCAGATACGGTTATCAAATATAGTCTTACAGATGCAGAGACACAGAAAGTAGTTGCGAGTGGCGAAACGAAAGCGACGGATCTGGAAAGTGGAAAATTCTATAATTTTAAATTTGATACCGTGAAAAACTGTAAAGATAAAGAATACATTTTTTCTATCGGCACAGAAGGAGAAATTCCGGACAATGCAGTATTGTTCTGCTTTGAAAGAAAAACAGAACAAGGAACAAAGTTCTGGATCAATGATGAAGAGACAGACGGAACGTTGATCATGAAAGCGGTTACGAACCGGTTTGATGCAGAGACATTTTGTGTATTATTGTTATTTATCATTTACGTAATAGCTTTTATGAAATTCTTATATAAATTATTCAAATAGTGGAGTGCAAAAGTGAAAATTAAGAAAGTAATAAAGATGTTGATAAAACAGGGACCATTTGCAGTCCTTAGAGCAATAAGAGATCATTACAGAAAAAAAAGAGAAATTCAGGAACCGGGTGCGCTCACTTCATTTGATTTCGGATGGTGAGCGGGAAAATCAAAAAAACAGGAAATTTCTGGCACCGGTATCATTCAGTATTATTACACCACTGTATAATACACCAGAGAATTATCTGAGAGAATTATTGGAATCGCTGCAAAAGCAGACCTATTCAAACTGGCAGTTATGTCTGGCAGATGGAAGTGATAAGGAGCATGAATACGTAGGTGAAATATGCAGAGAATATGCTTCAAAAGACTCAAGAATCTGCTATGAGGTATTAGAAGAAAACAAAGGGATATCGGAAAATACCAATGAATGTCTGAAATTTGCAACAGGGGACTACATAGGTCTTTTGGATCATGATGATATCTTGCATGAGTCAGCATTATATGAAATGATGAAAGTAATTGAAGAGGAAAAAGCAGATTTCTTATATTCGGATGAAGTAAAGTTCTCTGGAAAAATCGAGGATGCATCAGACTTTAACTTCAAACCTGGATTTGGAAAAGATGAATTGAGAGCCCATAATTATATTTGTCATTTTACAGTATTCAAAAAATCACTTTTGGATCAGATTGGACAGGCATACAGACCGGAATTTGATGGCAGTCAGGATCATGATATGGTTTTAAGACTGACGGAAAAGGCAGAAAAGATTGTACATATTCCAAAGGTTCTGTATTACTGGAGAGTTCATCCGCAGTCAGTTTCGATGAATCTGGATTCAAAAAGTTATGCGGTTGATGCTGCGATACATGCAGTCGGCGAACAGTTAGAAAGAACGAAAGAGCCGGGGAGAGTTGAAAGTAATCTCCCGTATCGGACTATTTACCGTGTACATTACGAAATTCCGGACAATGCAGGTGTGCTGCTTATTTTACATGGAGCAGAAAAGAACACAGAATATGACAGAGCAAAAGAAAAGATTTTGGAAAAAACCACATATAAAAATATTCGTGTCGTATATGCAAATAAAGAGAACGGTACATTTGCTGATAATGTAAATATGCAGATTGACAGTATGGAAGAGGAATACGCAGTTATGATAAATGTTCATTGTCTGCCAATGAATCCGGACTGGGTAGAAGAAATGCTGATGTTTGCACAGAGGCAAGATGTATGTGCCGTATCCCCGAAAGTATATTTTGAAAATAATCTGATTGCATACGCAGGTATTGCTTTGGATGTCAGAGATAATGCGAAAGTGAAATTCTTGTGCCAGGGGATTAACGGCGCAGAACAGGGATATGAAGCAATGTTACGGCATGTCCGTAATACTACGGCAGCATGGAAAGATTGCTGCATGATATCGAAGAATGCGTGGAGAAATCTTGGAGGATTGAAAGAAGATGTTCCGGGATACGAAATAATTGATTATTGTCTGAATGGAGAAAAACAGGGACTTTGGACTGTATGGACATGTTTTGCAGAATTTTCTTATTCCAAAGCATTGACAATTGAGGTTGATGATACAGAGATTCAGAAGTTTATTTCAAAATGGGAAAGCAGAATCAGTAAAAAAGATAATTTTTACAATCAAAATCTGGCAGAACTGGGTATTTTATAATTATTAGGAGGAAACGATGGCAGATATACGAGAGTTAACGGCGAAAACACTTCATACATTGAAAGAAGAAGGAATTATCAGTGTCGGAAGAAAAGCAAAGAGTTACGTTCATACGGCAAGAACGGTAGGAAGAGATGCAAAAGACAGAGTCTATAAAGATGTATTATTCATCAATGGTTGTGACGAAAGTGTACCTCATCCGGCGAGATATCGTGTGACACATCAGAGAGAACAGCTGGCAGCGAATAATATTTCTACAGGAGAAGTATATTATGTAAACCTGCAGTTGGATCAGGTCAGATATTATCGTACATTTGTCTTTTTCAGATGTCCATACACAGATATGATCGGTGAATTTATAAAATTAGCCAAGAAGTTGAATAAAAGAGTACTATTTGATATTGATGATCTTGTGGTTGATACAAAGTACACAGATACGATCAAATATCTTGATTCTATGTCGAAAGAAGAACGAGCTTTATACGATGATGGTGTTATGCGCATGGGCAGAACATTAAAATTATGTGATGCCGCAATTACAACGACAGAAAGACTCGCTGAAGAGTTGGGGCATTATGTACCGGAAGTATTTATTAACCGAAATACGGCCTCAGAAGAAATGTGTGCGTTATCCAAAGAAGCGTTAAAAAATAAAACCCGTAAAGATGATCATGTGGGAATCGGATATTTTAGTGGAAGCCTGACACACAACGATGATTTTGAACTTGTATTACCGGCACTGACTAAAGTAATGGAAAAATATCCACAGGTTCAGCTGCATGTGGTTGGAGAACTGGATCTTCCGGAAGCGTTACAGCAGTATAAAGCACGTGTGGTATCTCATCCGTTTGTTGACTGGAAGAAATTACCGTCGCTGATTGCGGAAGTGGATATTAATCTGGCACCGTTAGAGCAGAGCATCTTTAACGAAGCAAAATCCGAAAATAAATGGGTGGAAGCAGCACTGGTGAAAGTTCCAACGGTAGCAAGTAATGTGGGTGCATTTCAGAGAATGATCGTATCAGGAGAGACAGGAATTCTCTGTGATACAGAAGAAGAATGGGTAGAACAGTTAAGCAGACTGGTAGAAGATAAGAAAGAAAGAGACCGGATTGCAGAAAATGCGCATAAATATTGTACAAAAAAATGTGTAACTGTATATACAGGATTCCCACTGGTTAAATTTATAAAAAAATACACGACACCAAATATTGCATTTATACTGCCTTCTCTGAATATCAGTGGCGGAATTATGGTGGCACTGTGGCATGCTGTTATGCTTCAGGATGCGGGAATGGATGTCACACTTTTTAATGTAGATAATTCAATTCAATGGTGTACGTTTAAAGAGCATCAGATACCAGTAATGAGTCAGGATCTTAGACTGGTAGAAGGAAGAATTGACAAAGCTGTTGCGACTATGTGGACGACGGTTGCATTTCTTGAAAATTATCAGAATATCGAAAAGAGATATTATCTGGTACAGAATTTTGAAACGGATTTCTATGAGCCGGGAGTTCCGCTCAGAGTATTTGCAAATCAGAGTTATATCCCGAAGGTACCAATCCAGTATCTTACCATTTCAAAGTGGTGCGAAGACTGGTTAAGAGACGATTATGAACAGATTGCCAGATATGCACCAAATGGAATTGAAAAAGAAAACTTCCCACACCATAAACGTGAGATGAACGGAAAGATTCGTATTCTGATTGAGGGAGATTGCGGAGTAGAGTACAAAAATGTTGACGAAAGTTTCAAAATAACAAATGAACTCGATAAAGAAAAGTATGAGATATGGTATATGTCTTATAATGCAGAACCAAAAGACTGGTATCGTGTAGATAAATTTCTTCACAAGGTTCCGTTTGATCAGGTGGCTGATGTATATAATCAGTGTGATATTTTGTTAAAGACAAGTTACCTGGAAAGCTTTTCATATCCGCCGTTAGAGATGATGGCAACAGGTGGATATGCAGTGGTTGTTCCGAATGATGGAAATAAAGAATATCTGGTAGATGGTGAAAACTGCCTGCTTTATCCACTTGGCAAGATTGAAAAAGGAATTGCCGCAATTGAAAGAATCTGTACAGATAAAGAATTACAGGAGCACCTGTATGAAGGTGGTATCAAAACTGCACAGTCAAGAGACTGGGAAAGTATCCGTAAAGAAATCGTAGCTTTATACGAAGATTAATGAAAGCAAAGGAACGATTATAAATGAGTAAGATTGACACCTTAAAAAGGTATTATCATTATTATGGAATGAAAATGTTATTATTAAAGCTTTTCAGAAATCATTCTGCAGAAAATTTCGATTATGATTTATGGCTGAAAAAAAATGCGATTACTGAAGCAGAACTGGAAAAGCAAAAAAAATATGAATTCGCTTATAATCCTAAAATAAGTATAATCGTTCCGACTTATGAAACACCGGAAATATTTTTAAGTGAGATGATTGAGTCGGTACAGCGGCAAACATATTCAAACTGGGAGTTATGCATTGCGGATGGAAGTGTATCTGATCAGGTAATGCAGGTGATACAGGCATATGCACAGGCAGATAAAAGGATAATTGCAAAGAAGTTAACGAAAAATAAAGGAATTGCGGATAATACCAATGCTGCAATCGCAATAGCGTCAGGAGAATATATTGCATTGCTGGATCATGATGATCTTCTTGCACCAGATGCACTGTTTGAAGTAGTGCGCTGTGTAAATGATAATGAAAAGGCAGATGTTATTTACAGTGATGAAGATAAAATTTCTGCTGACAGTGCAAAAAGATTTGAACCGCATTTTAAAACGGATTTTAATATTGAATTGTTAAGATCCAATAATTATATTTGCCATCTGTTTGTTGTAAAAAGATTGATTGTAGAAGAGATAGGTGGATTCCGGAATGATTTTGATGGAGCACAGGATTATGACTTGATCTTGCGGTGCATAGAAAAGGCAGAGGGGATATATCATATTCCTAAGATATTGTATCATTGGCGCGTACATCAAAGTTCGACGGCAGAGAATCCGGAAAGTAAATTGTATGCATATGATGCGGGAAAGCGTGCGATAGAAGAACATCTTAAACGTGTTGACCGACCTGGAAAAGTACGGGAACTGTATTATCGTGGCTTTTATCATGTGACATATAAAGTGAAAGAGAAAGCAGGAGTCACTGTCTGCTTTGTAGGCAATAATAAAACAGATGTAAAAAAATGCATGAAATCAATAAAAAAGACAGCCGGAAATGTGAAATGCCAGTTTATAGCAGTAAAAGCCATAAAAGAAGTAAAAGCAGAACAAATTAGATATGAATATGTTTTATTTGTAGATTCTTCCGTCAGAATGATCAGCAAAAACTGGATGCGGGAAATGATTGGTATCTGTCAGTTCCCTGAAAATGGAGTCGTTGGAATCCAATTGATAAATAAAAAGAATCAGACGATATACCATAATGGGTTCATAAAAGGACAAAAAGGGTATGCATTTCAGGGACAGCCAGTAGAAGCAGTTGGTTATTTCCATAGAGATGAATTGACACAATGTGTAGATGGTGTTACTGATAAGTTTATGATGATGAGAACGGATTTAGCGAAAGGGGTAAATTGTGACGAAAATACAGATGAAAGAGAAATATGTTATACATTAAGAAAGAAAGCCAAACAAAATGTTGTTGTTCCACTAATAAAAGCGTATGTTTAGAAAAAATGTTTCTTTATAAAATTTTTTTGTAGGAGATTTTGAGGGATATGTTAGCATTAAAACAGTTAATTGATAAGAATAATATAATAAGTTTTGATATATTTGACACATTGATATTAAGGAATATCTTTCAACCGACAGATATATTTAGAATATTGGCTAAATTTGCGAAAGATGAATTTGATATAGATGATTTTTTTCAAAAAAGAGTAGAAGGTGAAAAAAAAGCAAGAGATAAAGTGAAAAATTCAGAAGCAGATTTTCAAGAAATTTATGATGAAGTAGAAAAACTGTGTGGATGCAATATTGAGAAAATCAAACAAATGGAATTACAATTGGAGATGGAATTTTCTGTAATTAACCCTTATATGATGGAAATTTGGAAATATGCGTCGGAACAGAAAAAAACAATAATATTCATTTCTGATATGTATTTATCATCAGATTTTATAAAAAAACTGTTGAAAAAAAATGGATATAAAGTAGAGCACTTATATGTATCGAATGAATACAGAAAAAATAAAGGGAGTAAAGAACTTTATGAACTTGTTGGGCAAGAGTTAAATTGTAAAAAAACAAATTGGCTGCATATAGGCGACAATGAGTATAGTGATTATAAACAGGCAAAAGAATTTGGAATAAATGCATATCATTATAAAAATGTATCGACATATTATGAAGGAACAAAGGAACTGTCAATTAGTGAATCTGTTTTAATTGGAATTCAGAATAACTATTTATATAATGGAATTCAGGAAAATTACTGGAATAAATTCGGAGCAAAAAATGCATTTCCTATTTATTTTGGGTTTGCAAAATGGCTGTATGATTTGACAAAAGAGGAAGACAATCTGTTTTTTTTGGCACGAGACGGTTATATAATAAAAAAAATATATGATATGTTTTGCAAAATGGATGAAAATACTATTTTTACAAATTATATATATGTTTCTAGAAAAGTTTTACAACTTCCTTTATTAGGGACTATGCCTGAATTGGACAAAGTGATTCGCCAACTGACAGATAGAACGGAATTGGACGGAGAAATTACATTGCGCGAAACTCTTTATAAGGTTGGAATCAGAGATATGGATAAAGCCGAAAAGTACATGAATGCTTTTGGTTTTTTGAATTTGGATGAGATAGTTTCGCCAGAACAATTGTATATGGCACAGAACTTAATAGTAAAATTGAGTGGAGAGGTTAGAAAGTATTTTTCTGATAAAAGAAAGTTGTTAGAAAGGTATTTCGAACAGGAAAAAGTTAATTGTTGGAATAAATTAAATGTAATGGACGTTGGATGGAAGGGAAGCTCACAGGAAGTAATAGAAAAAATATTAGGCAAAGATGTAATAGGATATTATTTTGGAACAGCCGATACATTGTCAAGAAATAAGTTTTGTACTATGTATGGATGGATATTTGATGATTGGAACCCGACAACTGTTGCCAGTGAAGTATATCGTTATATAAATATGTATGAGTTACTGTTTTCTGCTCCTCATGGTTCAACAATTGATTATAAAGAAGAGAATGAAAAAATTATTCCTGTTTTAAATGATAATGTTATATTTAATCAAGTTATTAAAGAGTTTCAAGAAACTGCATTAGAATTGTGTAAGGTAGCTATAAAATATAATGATTATATGGATATAATTAATCCGGTGGTTGCCACAGAACAATATAGAAAATTTCTTGAAGAAAAAAACGAAGATGATATAAGAGAATTTGAAGAGTTAACATCTGATTTTTTAATAGGTAATTCAAAAAATAAATCGTATGTGGCAAAATTTGAAGATATTTTAAAAGAAAATGAAATTCAAAATAATAATTTACAACATATGAGAGATGAAAAAGATAAAGTGTTTTGGAGTGGTGCATATATTATTGAGAATGAAAAAGATATTGATACAAATGAAAAAGAGTTATTTCATTATCGTTTAATGAATCCTGTATATGATAAAGATGTATATAATGAGTATTTTGAATATAATTTGAAATATGCAAGAGTATATTTTGATTTTGGTTCAGGATTTAGCGAAGCCGATTCGGTTATTGTACCAATGCAGAATAAAGGAAAACATTATTTATTAGGATTAAAATTAAATCTGGAAGTACAAAGTGTGCGGATTGACCCAATAGAACATGAGTATATCAGATTTAGAAATTATTCCTTTAAAATAGACAATCAGAAAATGGACGTATCAATACCGCATGTGGGAAGATTTCAGCGTGGAGAGTGGAAAAGAATATCATCGCAAGATCCATGTTTTATTGTAAATATGAATAAGAGAAGAATTTCAACGATAGTGTTTGATAGTGATTTAGAAATTATTTCTGAATAGTTGAGAATGAATAGTTGAGAATGAATAGAGGAGAAAAGGAAGTTTATGAAAAAACCAGGCTACTATTCATCCGGTGAATTTGCCCGCATGGCCCACGTGACCTTGCGGACAATTCGCTATTATGACAAACAGAATATATTAAAACCGTCTTATGTCACAGAAGCGGGCGCAAGATTCTACACAGATGAAGACTTCGCCAGGCTGCAGCAGATATTGCTTTTAAAGTATCTGGGATTTTCCCTGGATGACATCCGGGATATGACGATCGATGATGCAGATTACCACTTCATGCTCAATTCTCTTAACATTCAGTTGAAATTAGTTCGTGACCGCATCGAACAGATGCAGCTGGTGGAGCAGGCAATTCAGGATACGTCGGATCTGATACAGAAAGAACATTCCATCGACTGGAGCCAGATGTTGAATCTGATCCATCTGACCGGTATGGAGAAGAGTATGAAGAACCAGTATCAGGATGCATCGAACATTTCCGCAAGAATCAATCTCCATAGCCTGTATTCGCAGAATACGAAAGGATGGTTTCCATGGATTTTCGAACAATTGGAATTAAAGCCGGGAATGAAGGTTCTGGAGCTGGGATGTGGAGATGGTACACTTTGGAACGTGGACAGGGATAAGATCCCGGAACAGACGGAGATCGTAGTATCAGATATATCGGATGGAATGTTAAGAGATGCAAGGCGTACGATCGGTGCAGATGACAGCAGGTTCAAGTTCCGTGTATTTGATGCGGGAAGAATCCCTTATGATGAGGATTCCTTTGATCTTGTAATTGCCAATCATGTGTTGTTTTATTGCGAGGATATTCCGAAAGTCTGCAAGGAAGTAAAACGTGTATTGAAGCCGGGAGGAAGATTTGTCTGCAGTACATATGGCAATGATCATATGAGAGAAGTGAGTGAACTGGTACAGAAGTTCGATGACCGGATCGTACTGGCAGCAAAGAATCTGTACGAGCGTTTTGGAAAAGAGAACGGAGAAGAAATTCTTAAGAAGGATTTTGAAAAGATAGAGTGGAGGCGGTATGAGGATTCGCTTATCGTGCCAGAACCTGAGCCATTGATTTCTTATATTTTGTCGTGCCATGGGAATCAGGGACAGTATATTCTGGATCATTACAAGGAGTTCCAGTCTTATGTGCGTAAGAAGACGGAAGGCGGGTTCCACATTACGAAAGATGCCGGGATTTTTGTTGGATATAATAGTTGAGAATAATAGAAATATCATGCATAATAAAAGTAAGTATAAAAAAGTGTAGAGTGTTGGTGAAGATCGGCAGGTGGCAGAGTTGAAAAAGTTTTTTAATGTAAATGGGAGTTGTAATCCGCAAATACACTATATGATAGATTTATCGGAACGTCTATCAGAGATTAAAAAAATGGTAGATGCCGGAGAGTACTTTACAATTAACAGGGCAAGACAGTATGGAAAGACAACATTGCTGGCTGCTTTGGCAGAATATTTGAAAAGTGATTATAAGGTGATCAGTCTTGATTTTCAGACAATCAGTTATGGAGATTTTGAGAATGAAGAAAAATTTGTTGCTGCGTTTTCAAACGAGATATTGATATCAGAATACGATATACCGGAAGATATCAGAAGTACTTTGTTACATTTGGCGGATGGAAAAGAGAGGAATGTAACCTTATCAGTGCTGTTTCGTACGTTGTTGCAGTGGTGCAGAATTTCAGAAAAACCGCTGGTATTGATTATTGATGAAGTTGATACAGCTACAAATAATCAGGTGTTTGTTGATTTTTTGGCTCAACTGCGTGCATATTATCTGCGTAGGATGCAGATGCCTACATTTCGGTCAGTGATACTTGCAGGAGTATACGACGTGAGAAATGTAAAAAGTAAGATCAGGCCGGAAGAAAATCATAAGACGAACAGTCCATGGAATATAGCGGCGAAATTTAAGATAGATATGAATTTTTCAGTAGATGATATATCGGGAATGCTGAATGAATATGAACAGGATTATCAGACAGGAATGGATGTAGTGGAGATTGCAGAAATGATTTATTCTTATACATCAGGATATCCGTATCTTGTGTCATGTTTATGTAAAATGATAGATGAAGATATCAAAGGTGAAATCAAGACAGCATGGTGTAAACAGGATGTACTGACTGCTGTAAAAATGTTGTTGAATGATAAAAATCCATTATTTGAATCTTTAATCGGAAAATTGAATGAATATCCGGGAGTGAAAAATCTGATTTACAGATTGCTGTTCAGAGGTGAAAATATAGGTTATAATCCGGATGACAGTGGAATAGATATGGCTGAAATGTTTGGATTTATAAAAGTTCGAAATGGAAATGTCTATATTGCAAACCGCATTTTTGAAACACGTCTTTACAATATGTTTCTTATGTCAACAGATGAACAGGAAAAGGATGTATATAGAGAAGGGGCAAGATTAAAAAATCAGTTTATACATGATGGTGCGTTGGATATGCGGCGTATTCTTGAAAAGTTTGTAGAATATTTTGATGATATTTACGGTGATAGAGATGAAAAATTCCTGGAAGCGGATGGCCGGAGATATTTTATGCTTTTTTTGAAACCGATCATTAATGGAACAGGGAATTATTATATTGAGGCAAGAACAAGGAATGATGAACAGACGGATATGATCATTGATTATTTGGGACAGCAGTATATCATTGAGATGAAGATATGGCATGGGAATGCCTACAATGAAAGAGGAGAAAAGCAACTTTCGGATTATCTGGAGTATTATCATGTGGATAAGGGATATATGCTGAGCTTTAATTTTAATAAGAATAAGAAGATTGGTGTAAAAGAAGTGGTGTTAGGAGAGAAGCTGTTGATTGAAGCAGTTGTTTGATTACGGAAAATTAAAGTTATGATCAGCGACAAGTCGTAATTCTTAAGAACTTCTTAAATATTACAGGAAAGTTACAAAAAAATAAAAAAAGTACTTGAAGGTGACCTAAGGTCACCTTTTATAATCTAATTAACACGGAACATGGAGACTAGAATAGAAAGTAAAGAACTTGATAACCTATTTATACAAAACGAGGAGGTTCCTGAAATGAAAGGAATTATTTTAGCAGGTGGTTCAGGCACACGTCTGTATCCATTAACAATGGTAACATCAAAGCAGTTACTGCCAATCTATGACAAGCCGATG
>OCHA01000657.1_pt1 | contig 36079 bp, 38 predicted proteins | sample 1538591 | NCBI WGS metagenome assembly OCHA01 (sample SAMN04571710, study PRJEB22368) | human gut metagenome | biome: human gut; material: stool | host: Homo sapiens | place: Luxembourg | collected 2012-09-06 | reverse complement strand
GTTGTCCAGTTCTTTTCCTGCTTTTACTGCAATGATACTGGAATTATTTCTTGTTACATAGTATCTTTTTCCAGGTTTGATCTCCCACTTTTCTGACTCTTTTAATTCTGCGAATCCTTCCTGTTTCAGGATCTCTTTTAATTCTGCGACCGCATGAAATGCTGTCGGTGCGTGTTCTATAAATGTTGTCAGTTCTGATATGATATTTGTTTCCATTATATCCCTCTTCATCTTCCATTTTGTTCCGCTCCTGCCTGACAAGTGTAAACGGTTCTTTACTGTACTTCCCCATAATACAGCAGATCGTCATTGCAAACAAGCACCAACTGCCAAAGAAATCCCTGTTTATTTCGCAAACATACCAATGATATCTTTTACCATCACAACAGCTTTATCCATTCCTTCTACTGTAATGTGCTCATATACCCCATGGAATGCATATCCGCCGGTTCCAAGATTCGGACAAGGAAATCCTTTAAAACTTAATCTCGCACCATCTGTTCCCCCGCGGATTGGCGCAACATCCGGAACGATATCTGCATTCTCGGCTGCTTTCTTCGCATATTCAATGAGCTGCATGCATTTCACATTCTTATTGTAAATCATCTCCCGCCAAATGTATATTGGCGAATGTCGACAATATAATGTTCTTAATTTTGTTATATTTTTCTTTGAATTTATGTTAAAATTCTTTTAGATGCTCTGATATCAGATTTTCTGATATTCATTCTGATATTAGATGCTCTGACAACAGATAATTATATAATATCAAAGTGAGGTACATACATATGAAATTAATGATCGCATCCGATATCCACGGCTCTGCTTACTACTGCCGTAAAATGCTTGACGCTTACAAACGTGAAGGTGCCGACCGCCTTCTTCTTCTCGGAGACATCCTTTATCACGGTCCGCGTAATGACCTGCCAAAGGATTACAATCCAAAGGAAGTTATTGCCATGCTGAATCCTATGAAGCAGGAACTGCTCTGCGTACGCGGTAACTGTGACACGGAAGTAGACCAGATGGTGCTGGAATTCCCGATCCTGGCGGACTACTGTTTTCTGGAAATTGATGGACGTACGATCTTCGCATCCCACGGACATCATCATAATCCGAAGAATCCTCCGATGCTGAAAAAGGGAGATATTCTTCTGAATGGTCATACACATATTCCTGCGAATGAAGATATGGGTGATTTTATCTATATGAATCCAGGATCTGTATCAATTCCCAAGGAAGGTTCTGCTCACGGATATATGATCTGCGAGGGCGGAGAATTTACCTGGAAGGATCTTGAGGGGAATGTAGTTGCTATTTAGTTCATCATCGTGGCTTACCCCGGTCCATGATAATGAATTTAATAGAGGACTGTAACCGTTGTGTTGCCGGAAAGTTGTGGCAGAAGCCTTGATTTTCCGGATTTTCTGTTGTTAAGCATTTAATTTATAAGAAACTGCCAGCGACAGATTATATAATAGATACACTTCCGGTCTCACAACGGTTACGACTCCTCTATTAATTCACTATAGCATTAGATACACACGGAATAAAAGTTAGTAATCCTTTCCTGTGAATGTGTAGGAGGTGCTGGTAATACTTAAGGGGCAAAATTCTGCGTTAGGTATTCAAAATTTGATTGTCCGAGCATATGCGAGTTTCAAATTTTGAATGCCTGCTTTTAGCAGAATTTTGCCCCTTTAGTATTTCCCACCGACGAAACCTGAACAGGAAAGGATTACTAACTTTTATTCCGGTCCGGGTATCTAGTTTAGTGAATTAAGTAGAACTTATTCTTCTCTATGCCGTATCTTCCGATACGCTTTCCGCAATCCCTTCACCAGAAGTGTCAGATAACGAAGCACTGCCTCAGTCGCAATCGAAAAGATCACAAACAGCATGATACATTTTTGTGACATTCCTGTGATTGCGAACAGCCTTGGCAGGAAGATGATACATAAGATACATCCAACCAGACATCCTCCCCAGACTGCACCACGGAAGATATTGACCGGTTTACAGATATTGAACAGGATGATGAATCCTACGATCAAAAGTAACATCGTTGCCGCTGTCGAGATATCTGTAGAATTTACTCCAAATGTCTTACCGAATACAACCAGTGCTCCGACCATCAATACATCGGTCAGACCTGCAGGCAGTGCCTTCAGAAATACATTAGTCAGGAAATGTCCTTGTATTCTTTCTTTATTCGGCTGGAATGCCAGGAAGAATCCCGGTACTCCGATTGTGAACATACTGATCAGTGATATCTGGGATGGCTCCAACGGATATGTAATCATCAGCACTACAGAGAATAAGGACAACAGGAACGAGAAGATATTCTTCACCAGGAACAGACTGGCTGAACGCTGGATATTATTGACAACTCTTCTTCCTTCCATCACTACCGACGGCATACATGCAAAGTTGGATTCCAGTAATACAACCTGCGAAGCCTGTACTGCCGCATCACTTCCGGATGCCATGGCAACACTACAGTCAGCATCTTTCAGTGCAAGTACGTCGTTGACACCGTCTCCGGTCATCGCTACTGTCTTACCCTGGTCTTTCAGCGCATGTACGAACTGCCGCTTCTGATCCGGTGTTACACGTCCGAATACAGTATAATTGGCAACTGCGTCCGCAACTTCTGCATCGGTATGAAGTGTTGTTGCATCGATATAACGGTCCGCATTTGCAATTCCTGCTTCTTTTGCCACTTCAGAAACAGTCAGTGGATTATCTCCGGATATGACTTTCACTTCTACGCCCTGTTCTGCAAAGTAGGCAAATGTCTCCGGTGCTTCTTTTCGGATTGGGTTGGCAAGAAGGACATAACCAAGCGGTATGACTTTGCCGGTCAGTGCCTTTCCATCCAGTTCCCCGTCGTAAGAACCGAATACCAGTACACGGTTTCCCTTTCCTGCATAGACTTCTATCTCTTCTTTGTATTCTTCAAAATCATCCCTCAGTACGAATTCCGGTGCTCCGAGCACATATACTTCATCTTTGTATGTGACTCCGCTGTATTTTGTTGCGGATGTAAATGGGGTCACGGACTCAGCCGTCTTGCCAGTTCCTTCTTTGAAATATTCTTTTAGCGCTTCCATGGTGATGTTATCACTGCTCATTGCCTTTGCAAAATCACCAAGCATCTTCGGAAGTTCCGGCATTTCGTCTTTTTTATAATTGGACGTTGGAACCACATCTTTGACACTCATGTTTGTCTCTGTGATGGTTCCAGTTTTATCCACGCAAAGTACATTAACTCTGGCGAGTGTCTCGATACTCTTCATGTCATGAAGCAATACCTTCTGTTTTGCCAGGCGCATCGCACTGACTGCCATTGCCACACTTGCAAGAAGGTATAACCCTTCCGGGATCATACCGATCACAGCCGCTACCATGGAAGTGATACTGCTTCGGAACGGATCTCCGTTAAAGAAGAAGCTCTGTACGAACAGAATAATTCCGATCGGGATCAGTGCGATACCGACGAATTTTACCAGTTTGTCAAGGGAGCGGATCATTTCTGACTGCTCACCCTTCTGCATTGCCTTAGCTTCCAGTGTCAGTTTTGAAATGTAGGAGTCCACGCCTACGGCATCCAGTCTTGCGTGACATTCTCCTGCCACAATGAAACTTCCGGACATCAGATGATCTCCCGGATTTTTGGTAATCTCATCCGATTCTCCTGTCAGGAGGGATTCATTGACCTGTACGCTTCCATGTACCACTTCCGCGTCTGCACAGACCTGATTTCCTGCTTTAAAGATCACGATATCATCCAGCACCAGACTTTCGGAATTGACCCGTGAAGTCTTTCCATCTCTGACCACCGTTGCATGCGGGGCATTCAGCATATTCAGCTTTTCCAGTGTCCTCTTGGAACGTATCTCCTGTACGATACCGATCAGTGTATTAAAGATAATAACCGGTAAAAATGTCAGATTCCGAAATGATCCCACAATCGTCAGAAGGATTGCCAGCACCAGAAAGATCAGGTTAAAATAGGTAAATACATTTTCCTTAATGATTTCTTCCGTCGTCTGTGCCGGTGGGTCGACTGACATATTGCTCCAGCCGTCACGCTTATGTTCCTCTACCTGTGCCGTTGTCAGACCTTCTTCATAATCCGGTTCGTATCTGGTTGTCGGTGTTCTCTCTATCTCATAATCACAGGCTTCTTCCTGTAGTTTTCGTTTTCGCCTGTCTTTTTTCTGCATAGAATTCCTCCTTGTTGGCTGCATTCTGCAGCTACATTCTGATTTTATCTATCATTTGTATTTAGTATACACCAGAATATGCCAATATTGTATTAACACTTTATGAATTCTGTATGTAAATTTATTAAACTACTATGATTCTTTCGTCCTGTAAGTTCTTTCAAAATTTACTATTAACGCTTTTCTACAATTTCTTCTGAATGTTTGAAGAAAAAATGCAGTTCACTTTTTTCATATGTAAACTGCATCTCAATTTCTATATACTCACATTTTCATCCGTGCGAAGTAACGCACTTTTCGCAAGCTGGTCGGCCTCTTCGTTATAATGATTTCCCGTATGTGCTGCGACTTTGCAGAAAGATATCTTTATCTGCTTTGCTGCTTCCTTCATATGCGCTGCATATTTGCTGGTGAGTGGTGTTCTTGCTCTCCATACACCCGTCACCCATTTTTCCACACCTTCATAATCATAGCGGAGCTCTACCGCCGGATAGTCATGTTCTTTTGCCCATTGTACCGCGTTCATCGCACCAAGCATCTCTCCTGCAACGTTCCGGATCTTTACGCCTTCCGGATCACAGCCGCTTCCGGATTTTCTGAATTCTTCTCCGTCCGGTGTCAGGATCACACAGCCAAAGGCATATCTTCCGATACTTTTTTCAAAGCTTCCATCCACATAGGCAATCACCATATTTTCCGGCACTTCCACAATTCCTGCTGCCTCTTTTTCTTTATCCCCGGACACATTCTCCGTTGTTGACATTTGTAAAAATGCCATCGCTTCTTCCCGGTCTGTAAAACCTCTGAACTCTGCTCCCGAGTATCCGGCTGTCGCTTTCTGACACTCTGCCCAGGTCTCAAATAAACCGGTCTTATGTCCTTTTCTTACTGCATACACTTTCTTTTTTGCCATATATATTTCCCTTCTTAATTACTATTTATTTACAATCTATTTGCATCGGTTGTTTTAACTCTTCCTGAGCTCTTGTATAAATATATGTGTTCAGCTCCTGTCTTACCTTTTCCATCGTTTCCGCCGTCTCCGGATCTTCATACGGGATCCGTTTCACCAGCTTATCTACAAAATGATTCTCCTCGATCATTTCATACGTCACATCAAAATTAATGTCATAAAAGTACGCAAGATACGACATCCAGTAATCCATCTTCGTCTTTCTTGTCTCGGAACGGACAGACGTCTGTGCTTCGAACTGCTGCATGATCTCTGGAGTGATCTTCGTTCTTCCAACCTCTTCGGCTGACACTCCAAGCATTGCTTCAACCGAATCTTCCAGTTTTACTCTGCAGTTGTCGAGCTTGTCCGCATCCCGGATGATTCTGGCATGTAATAATTCTCGTTCATCTCTGATTCCATCCAGACAATAATCACTGTGCCTTGCGATCGCCGTACGGATGATCCCGTCCCAGGTATCTTCTTTCACAAACTGTCGGATCATTCCTTCTTCGAACAGGATCTCCACACCGAAAGATGCATGATCCATCGTTCCCGGTTCAAAGCTGTCATAACGCTTTAGCTGTTCAAATCTTCCGATATCATGAAGAAGTCCTATGATCTCAGCCAGCCTCCGGTCTTCTTCTAAAAGCTTAAGACCTTCCGCTATCTTTCTGCTGCATTCAACAACACCATAGGTATGAACAATCTTCAATTTTACCTTATCATTTTCCCGGTCATATCCATCCAGATACCGTTCAAATGCTTCCTTTGCATGCTGTAAATCTATCATCTGTTTATCCTTTCTAAGAATCTTTCTCCATACTTCTCCAGTTTATGCTCTCCGACCCCCGATACTTCCAACATCTCATCCCGTGTCGCCGGACGCATCACACACATACCGGCAAGCGTCTTATCTGCAAATACCATATACGGCGGTACCTTTTCTTCCGATGCGATCTCACGTCTGAGTTCCCGTAAGCTTTCGAATAATTCTGCATCTTTTTCTGAAAGTTCTGCCGCCACTGCGCCTTTTTTGCGTCTGTTCTTTTTCTCTTTTGATTCAGATTTCTTTTCTGTCTCTTCTTTCGGAAGTTTCATGATCAGCGGTTCTTCCGTTTTCATAAATGCTTTCCCTTCCGGGGTCAGACAGATCACCGGATATTGTTCGCCCTTTTCTTCCACATATTCACGGAACTGTAATTCCCTTAATATCTGTCGTAATCTCGGAACCGTCCTCTCACTTAACACTGCATATTCCGGATTCTTATCCAGATTCTTGCCTAGAATCTTCTGACTCTTTCCGCCGTGCACGATATCGATCACTGTCGATGCACCGTAATTCCAGTCCAGCGCTACAAGACATCTTAAGATCGACTTTGCTTCCATTGTAATATCCACCTCTTCGAACTGTGTCTGGCAGTTCAGACAATTGCCGCAATAAGAACTGCTCTTTTCCCCGAAATAATTCAAAATGTACTGCCTTAAGCATTCCGACGTAAAGCAGTAAAATGTCATCTGCTTCAGCCGTTCCAGATCCCGTTCTTTCACGATTTTGCGCGTCTCTTCATCCAGTTCGCTGTTTTCTTCTCCATTTTCAATAAAGAGACGGTTCGTTCTTACGTCTCTTGGCTCGTAATACAGGATACATTCTGACGGCTCCCCATCTCTTCCGGCACGTCCGGCCTCCTGATAATAACTTTCCATATTTTTCGGCATATTATAATGAATGACAAAGCGTACATCCGGCTTATCGATTCCCATTCCGAATGCATTCGTCGCTACCATGATCTGACGCTTTCCATATATGAAGTTCTCCTGATTTTCCTTCCGTTCTTCATCCGATAGCCCGGCATGATACCTGGTCACGGAGAATCCTTCATTCCTCAGATCGTAACTAACCTGCTCCACTCTCTTTCTCGTCAGACAGTAAATGATTCCGCTGTCACCGGATGTATCACATCCTTTTTCTTTCAGATAACTGACCAGTTCCTTATACTTATCCACAGGATTCTTCACTGCGAAGAAAAGATTTCCACGATCGAACCCGGTTGTTTCCACATATGGATTCTGAAGCCTTAAGATATCAAGGATGTCTTCTCTTACTTCTGCCGTCGCTGTCGCCGTATATGCACCGACCACCGGACGGTATGGCAGGCGGTCCAGAAAATCCAGGATCTTCAGATATCCCGGCCGGAAATCCTGTCCCCACTGCGATACGCAATGCGCCTCATCTACCGCTACAAAAGATATCTGCACCTGCTCAGAGAGTGCAAAATCCAGAAAGCTTTCTGTCTCCAGACGCTCCGGTGCCACATATATGATCTTGTATCTTCCTTGCTTTGCAAGCTGCAGTGCTTTATAATACTGTCCTGCAGTCAGGGAACTATTTAAGAAAGCAGCATGGACTCCCATCTGGTTCAGCGTTCCCACCTGATCTTTCATAAGTGAGATCAGCGGCGAAATTACGATTGTGATTCCTTCCATCATAAGCGCAGGCACCTGATAACACACCGACTTTCCTGCTCCGGTTGGCATGATTCCAAGTACATCTCTGCCTTCCAGTACCGCTTCGATCACAGGGATCTGCCCTTCCCTGAAATGATCATAGCCGTAATATTGTTTCAGTATCTTTTCTGCCTCTTTGATTGCCTCACTCATTCTGTCTTTGCTCCTTATATCTCGTCTTTTGCTATCCGTCTCTTTTTTCTTCTTCTCTTTCCTGTACTTTTCTTTTCTATTCGTTTCTTTTCTGTCCGTTTCTTTTCTACTCATCACTTTTTTGATCCGCAGATTTTCCCACACCCACTATGTCTTACTATCTTATCACATTTGCTCCTATCTTTCATCCCATCTTTCACGGACAAATCCTTTTGACTTTGCATACTTTTTTCAGTATAATTATTTCAGTTTCTGAATAAACAAAAATGATATCTTAAGAATAATTATAAAATAAAGGAGGATAACCAGATGGATTTCCGACAGATTACCATGATGCAGAAGATAAAATCAGGCATGGATCGTTTCCGTGCCAACCACCCCAAATTTCCGATGTTTTTACGTGCCGTATCACAGGATGCGTTAGTGGAAGGAACAATCATTGAGATCAACGTAACCACACCGGAAGGGAAAAATTATTGTACCAATGTCAAGCTGAAAGCCGATGACATGGAACTTTTCGATTCTTTTAAAAATATGCAGGGTTAATTTTTCCTGCATATTTTTTATTCTGTGGAAACATACTAATTCCGTCACAAATATATAGCAAGGAAGGTATTTATTATGGAAGAAATGTTTTGTTTCCAGTGTCAGCAGACCGCTCATAATTCCGGATGCGAAGGTCATGCCGGTGTCTGTGGAAAGAAAAGTGACACCGCCAATTACCAGGATGAGCTTACCAGTGCGCTGATCGGACTGTCGCGCGCTGTGCGTAAAAAGCTTGCCCTGAATCCGGATGCTTCTTTCGAACATGCGGATGAACTTATCTTAAAAGGGTTATTCACCACGATTACCAATGTTAATTTTTTCAATGATACGATTATCGAACTCGTTCATGAAGTAAATGTCGAAAAGGACCGGATCTATCCGGATATCATGAATTATGATGTCCGACATATCTGGGAAGATCAGGAAGATATCCGGTCTTTAAAGTCTCTGATCCTTTTCGGACTGCGCGGTATGGCGGCTTATGCTTATCATGCTTATGCATTGGATTATATAGACAGAAATGTTCTTGATTTCTTTTATGAAGGATTAGAAGCCATCGGTTCGGAAAAAGACAGTGATGAATTACTGGCACTCGTATTAAAAACGGGCGAGATCAATTTCCGCTGCATGGAGCTTCTGGATCATGCGAACTCCGGCACTTACGGCAATCCCGTACCGACAAAAGTTCCACTGACCATCGAAAAGGGGCCTTTCATCGTTGTCAGCGGACATGATCTTCATGATATGGAACTGCTATTAAAGCAGACGGAAGGAAAAGGAATCAATATCTACACCCACAGCGAGATGCTTCCGGCACACGGATATCCGGAATTAAAGAAATATTCTCATTTAAAAGGAAACTTTGGAACTGCCTGGCAGAGTCAGCAGTCGGAATTTCACAACATTCCGGCACCTGTGCTATTTACTACCAACTGTCTGATGCCGGTCCGTCAGAGTTACTGCGACCGGGTATTTACCACCTCCATCGTATCATATCCGGATCTGGTGCATATCGGAGAGGACAAAGACTTCACTCCGGTTATTGAGAAATCTCTGGAATGCAAGGGATATCCGGAAGACCATCCGATGACCGGAATCAACGGCGGGTCTACGGTCACAACCGGATTCGCTCACAATGCCATTCTTTCCAATGCCGGACATATCGTGGAACTTATAAAGGCCGGTAAGATCCGCCACATCTTTCTGATCGGCGGATGTGACGGTGCCGCTCCGGGACGAAGCTATTATACAGATTTCGCCAAGGCTGCACCGATGGATACTTTGATCCTGACACTTGCCTGCGGAAAGTACCGGCTGAACGACCTGGATCTTGGTTCCATCGATGGCATTCCGAGAATTCTGGACATGGGGCAATGCAATGATGCCTATAGCGCTATAAAAGTTGCTCTTACACTTGCAGATGTCTTCGACTGCACAGTAAATGACCTCCCACTCACCCTGGTTCTTTCCTGGTATGAACAGAAGGCCGTATGTATCCTGCTTACGTTATTATCTCTCGGTGTGAAAAATATCCTGCTTGGACCAACCCTTCCTGCATTCGTCTCTGAGAATGTGTGGAAGATACTGGTGGAGAATTATAATATTCAGAAGATCAGTACTGTGGAAGAGGATATGAAGAAAATCCTCGGTTAATGATCTTCAAGGTTTGCAAAGAATAATTCATAGAAATCATCTTCTGCCTCGATCATCGGCGAGTTCTCCCCTCCGCCGTTGGTGCTTCTTTTCATTGCGGCATGGAATTCTTCTCCTGCCGCAATTAATTCCATTTCATATAATTCATAGCCAAGATCCCTGCAGGTCTTGCAGAACGCAGATAATGGATCTGCTTCTGTTCTGGTTGCGAGAAGCTGTTGTTTTAATTTTTCATCTTTTAATGCTTTGTTTTGTAATTCGTCTAATATGCTTACTACGTCTGCCATAATCCTCAATCCTTTCCTGCTAAAAAAGAGAGTAACACATTTTCTATGCTACTCCCTCGTCTCTAAGAATATTATATGAATTTCATTTTACTTACGCAAGCTTTATTTTCATAAATGCAATTACTTAAATATGTTTTCCACAGATATCTGCCAGACAACATTTCTCACAATGTGGCTTCGTCCGCGCTGTACAGACATCTCTTCCGTGATATACCAGTCTGTGACAGAAATCACTGCCTTCTTCCGGCGGGATGATCTTCCAAAGTTCCATCTCTACTTTCTTCGGTTCCTTGATTCCATCTACCAGACCAATCCGGTTACAGAGTCTGATGCAGTGTGTATCCGTGACAATTGCCGGTTTATCAAACACATCCCCCATGATCAGATTCGCACTCTTTCTTCCGACTCCCGGAAGTTTCAACAATTTGTTAAAATCGTCCGGAACTTTTCCACCGTATTCATCACGGAGCATACGCATACAGGCACTGATATCTCTCGCCTTACTCTTTCCAAGTCCGCATGGTCTTACGATTTCTTCAATCTCTTCCGGTGTTGCTTCTGCCAGTGCGTTGACATCCGGGTACTTTGCGTACAGTCCTTCTACTACTACATTGACTCTTGCATCCGTGCACTGTGCTGCCAGACGTACACTGACTAACAGCTTCCATGCATCATCATAATCCAGCGTGCATCCTGCATCTGGATATTCTTTTTTCAAGCGGTCGATGACCTCTAATGCCAGTTCTTGTTTATCCATTTTCAGTACTCCTGTTCATTTCCATCCGAAAGCTTCACCGTAATGTAATCATGATGGATGTCTTTCAGAAATTTATCAAATACATCCGCTGTCTTCATCTTGATACTGGAAGTGTTCACACATGGATGGCATCCGAATTCTTCCAGTTTCAACAAATCCTCATCCACCAGAAGCTGCACTTTATTCTCCGGATCAAAGATCAGTCCCATGACGGTAGCTGATCCCGGCGTTACATTCAGATAGTCTTCCATGTCTTCTCCTGATGCAAAGGACAATCTCGTGGTCGGGATCTGCTGTGACAGTTCTTTTGTCTTGAGCACTTTGTTTCCTGGCATCAGAAGCAGATAATATGCCGTTTTCTTCCGGTTACATAAGAACAGATTCTTACAGATCTCCATTCCCAGTGCTTTATCAATCTCCTCACAGGCTTCCATGGTCATGACCGCTTCGTGATCCGCTCTGATGTAGGGAATATGCAGACTGTCCAGTATATCGTAAACTTTTATTTCTTTTTCTTTTCGTCCGGATGTGTCTTCCGGGCGTCCATTGTATAACTCCATTTTGTCTCTCATTCTATGTCAATTTTCTTGTTCCTTCTTTTCTCACTATTATACAATTATCAATTTAGTACTACAAGTAATTTCCTGTTTATAGATTCAAATCCAGTGCTTCCCGTGTTCTTTTATCGATAAAATTCCATTCTTCTAAGTTCCGTATACGGTCTGCCCTTCCTGATTCTCCCCGAATCAGCAATCTCCACATCTACATACAATATCTGCTCTTCATCATCTGCTTTCAAGACAACTTCTCCATTGGCATCAACTGCAATGGACTCTCCTGCGAAATCCATCTGTCCTTCGCATCCGACTCTGTTGCACATCGCGATCGCCACACTATTTTGAAATGCCTGTACTCTTAATTCCCATTCGAACATCTCGGATGGCTCCGCCTTTGTATTCACGGTCGGAATCAGGATCAGATCTGCTCCCATCAGTGCCTCTGTCCGAATGCTTTCCGGGTAATGTCTGTCAAAACAGACTACAATTCCGATTTTTCCATATTCGGTGTCAAATACCTTGAATCCATCGTCTGACGGGGTATAATAATCCTGCTCGTAAAACTGCTCCGCCTGTGCCACATGGACCATTTTCTGGATTCCTTTTATTTCTCCGTCTGCTCCGATAAACAGGCTTGCATCGTATGCATTTCCATTTTCTTCCAGATAAATATTCGGTACTGATATAATCGAATATTCCCGGCTCACAGCTTGAAACTTTTTTATTTCTTCCGAATCCATTTTCAGCCGGTATTTTGTGACATCCTGTCCTTCATATTGCGGGAAGAATTCGGTCAGCTGAACTTCCGGGAACAGGATTAAATCCGCTCTGTTTTTTGCAGCTTCTCTTATGAACTCTATACTTTTATCCAGGTTATCTTGCATATTTCCTGAATTTTTCATTTGTGCCAGTGCAATACGCATATATATTCTCCTCTATTCCACTTCCAGATATTTCTCCAGCCATTCTTCCGTTAATTTCGTCCAGCTCTGTACTTCCTTCAAAGTTTTGCGGATTCCCTCTTTCTGCTTTTCCGTCCATCTTGCCGGCTTTTTACGTCCGATACCGAACTTCACCAGAAGTTCCTCTCCTTTTTTCTTTGGAAATGGAGTCTCGCCGGCCTCAATTGCCTCTGCAAGCATCTGCACCTGTTCCTGTGTATATCTTTTTCCTTCTTCCTGTCCTATATTCTGCTCTAACCACTCTTCGGTTGCCACAGATAGTCCATGGATTCCTTCTGAAAATACATGCTGTGCAAATGGTACACTAGCCTGTGCACAAGCCTGTGCAAAGAGATAACTGTTCTCCACCGGAACTGTCTGATCTGTTACGGTCTGCCACAGGAAACATGGCGGTGTATCTTTTGTCACATGATTTTCCAGCGACATATAGTCCAGTTCCTGCTCTGACGGCTCTTTTCCAAACAGTGCGACAAATGAATCTCTGTGTGCATATTTTCCTGAAGTGATAACCGGATAAGACAGAATCGCCGCATCTGGGCGGTTGGATATATTCTGGTATGCTTCTTCCGGATCTTCCACATCTTTATTATGTACACAAAGGCTTCCACACAGATGTGCTCCTGCTGAGAATCCGCAGATTGCAACCTGCTCTGGTCTGATATGGTATTCTTCTGCACGGGAACGGATCATCCGGATGGTTCTTGATATGTCATTTAACGGCTGCAACTTCAGCGGCGCTTCATCTAACTGATTAATCGTATATTCCAGAACGAATACATTGTACCCTGCACCATAGAATTCCATTGCCGGCAGGTGCGCTTCCGATGGGGATACTTCCCGGTATGCGCCGCCCGGTGCGATGATCATTGCCGGATGCTTCTTTTCATCCTCATGAATATAGCTGAACATCACCGGTATGAAGCCATGTGCTGCCGGATAATGATACTCTTCTTTTTTCCAGATTTTGATTCGTTCATTTATCATATTTTTTATCTTCTCCTTTATTCCTTAACAATTACTTATTTCTACCATTCTTTCCCCATTATACTTCTCTACGTCTTCGAAAACAAATACGAATATTTCCGTATTTGTGCAAATATAATCGTTTCCACCCGTTTTCGTATCTCATCTGAATAGCCTTCTGCGTTTGCAAGCAATTCTGTCACGTCTTTTTTTGTAAAACGGAACTTTAGATTCATTTTATATAAAGATTCGGAAATATCTAATTGTTCATCGAATGCATTACATATTGTTTTGGACAGAACATTCTCCATAAGTGTGTAAATATCTCCCGTCAAAGGATAATCCATCGTTGTATCTGCTAAAAGCCCTGCTCCATTATCAAAGATCGAGCAGTATACATAGTCGCCTTTTCCATTCATCAAGACGGCTATGTTATGCATATGCCGGTCTTCATTCAGGAAAACTGCATCTATCGTCAGCAATTTGTTCATATATACTCCAAAATTCTGAAGTCCCGTCATTCGTTCCACCTGTTGCACTAAGAAACGTAATCTTTCCTCATGATCGGGTATTCTATACATGCTTTTATACAGACTTTCTCCGAAAAAATTATGAAACAACCTCTCTAAAGTTATAATCTGCCAGTCTTCATTCAGAAAATTTTTACTCTTTGCTCCATTATAAATTACCGTTCCATATTTTATTTCTTCCAGGTCATAACATACAAATTCTTGTTCAGCCAGCGTAGATTTTTTCAGAAGATGCGATATCATATACTCTGCCAGTCCTTCATATCCTGTATAATCGACTTTGTACCAGATCCCATCATTCTCCCATTTTAACTGATTTCCTTTTGACGACTGACGCTCATTTGTCCTGATGTTCTGCTCAAAAAGTTCTATCATTCATTTACCTCTCTATACGAATCCAAAAATCATCCTCGGCCATCCGTCCTTCTGTCTTCTCTATAATCATAATCGGATCGTAAAATGGCAGTCCCAGATCTTTCAGTATCAGTTTCATCTTATCTCTGCTTTCCGGGAAACATCTGGATTCCAGAAATTCTATATACTGATTATAATCCGGTTCTTCCATAACCCCAAATGCACGGAACATAATCTTATCTGTATAATTTTTTATTTTCACTTTTCGTTCCCGCTCATTCACATCAATCAAAGTAACCACGGGGACGGGTAAATTGGCTTTTTTCCTGTCCCTCCTGGCTCTGACTTCCAGTCGACTCTGGCGTGTATCAAAAAACTTCGAGCCCTATATTAGATACGAAGTCTTTCTGTTAATCAAATTTCTCTTTTTACTTGAGCCAACAGGGACGCTAAAAAATCCGCTTTAACCGTCCCCGTGGCTCTCAGCAAAGTTTTTAAAAAAACTGTGGATTTTCGCCCAGCGAGTACCGGAATCACGGAGACCTGTAAGATTCTTCCAAACGTCAGTGCACTAAAAAGACTTCGTATCCCAATATTAGATACGAAGTCTTTTTATGTACAATCAAGTTTCTCTTTTTACTCAAGCCACCTGGGACACTAAAAAAGCCGATGTACCTGTCCCCCTGGCTTACTGCGCTGCCAGCTTCAGCATCTTCTCCAGCGGAAGTGCCGCCTTCTGGCGCATCTCCTCACCCAGATTCACCTCTGGCTGCATGGTCTCAAGTGCTTCCTTCACACCTTCCAGACGCACCATCTTCATATTCGGGCAGAACTGTCTGTGTCCTACAGAGTAGAACTTCTTCTCCGGATTCTTCTGGTGCAGTTCATAGAACACACCCATCTCGGTACAGATGATAAATGTATTGTTTTCTGACTTTGTCGCATAATCAATGATCTGTGATGTACTTCCGATGAAGTCGGATAATTCCAGAATATCGCCTGTACATTCCGGATGTGTCAGTACCAGCGCTTCCGGATGTGCTTCTTTTGCTTTCTGGAGTTCTTCTTTATGGATGCTCTTATGTACATGACAGAAACCATCATTAAAGATGAAATGCTTCTCCGGAAGCTGACTTGCCACATAACGTCCAAGATTCTCATCCGGGATAAAGAAGATATCTTTATTCGGAAGATTCTTCACGATCTTCAGTGCATTTGACGATGTTACACATACGTCTGACTCTGCTTTGATCTCTGCAGTTGAGTTCACATAACAGACTACAGATACATCCGGGTATTCTTTTCTCACTTCTCTGATCTTATCTACGTCTACCATGTGTGCCATCGGACAGTCTGCGTGGCCGTCTGCCATTACGACTCTCTTCTTTGGATTCAGGATCTTCGCACTTTCTCCCATGAAAGAGACTCCACAGAAAACAATCGTGCTCTCCGGAACTTTTGTTGCGATCTCTGCAAGATAATAGGAATCTCCTACATAGTCTGCAATCTCCTGCACTTCCCCATCTACATAATAATGTGCCAGGATTACAGCATCTTTTTCTTTTTTCAGTTTTTGGATTTCATTTTTGATTTCTTCGTTCATTTCCGACTTTCACCTCTAAATAAAGTATTCGATGGTCTCTTCTTCCGTAAGTCTTGTCTTTTCATTAAATAAAATGACAGCTTCCCGCCCATCGTACGGTCCAAGGGAATACATGTTAAGTGCCGTCTTATTAAAATACTTCCACGGTACGATCCGGTTACAACATGCAGGCTGATCCGACACTCTGATGATATCCTTCTGTTCATACTCCTGGTCGCAGTAATAAGGATCAAACATCCGCACATTTTTACCATCTATTCCGGTCAGCAACACATAATGCCACTCATCTGTATACAGACGCAACACAACTGCACCACCGCGTTTTAATGCATCGTTCACGTAACTTTCATTTCCGATATAGACTGACTTTCCGGACAAATATTTGCTGGAAACCGCCAGCTTGTCAATATTTCCCATGCTGTTCAGCCAGTTACTTAAGAACATCATTGCCGCACAGGATGTTCCGCTCTCGCCCGGATTGCCATCGGAACTATAACAGTCCAGACAATATAACATGATATTTCGTAATATCTCCGGCGGAATCTCCTCCCTCTCAAACAAAAAGCTGATGGCATTCTGCATGGTTGTCGGTCCGCAGTCATACTCGGAAAATTGATAGTGCAATGGATTCTTCATGAAAAATTCCCTTCTTTAACGTATTTTCACTTATCTATCATGCACCGCTTTAGCCAGTTGTGTCAATGCCTGTTTTAAAATTTCTCGTGGACACGCAATATTTATACGCTCAAATCCTTCTCCGTCCGGTCCGAACATGGCCCCGCTGTCAAGCCACAGCTTCGCTCTGTTCTCCACCAGATCTTTTAACTGCTCTTCTTTCATGCCGAGGCTCTTGAAGTCCAGCCATAAAAGATAAGTTCCTTCCGGCTCTGTCAGCTTGATCTCCGGCAGTTCTTCTTTTAAGAATGTACGCACATAATCCAGATTCTCTGCCAGATAGATTTTCAATTCTTTTAACCACTCTTCTCCTGTTTCGTAAGCTGCCTGACATGCCACCAGTCCCATCAGGTTCACCTGGCTGTATCCGGCCGCCGTCACTTCCGCCTGGAATCTTGCACGAAGTTCCGGGTTCGAGATCCAGATATTGGAAATCTGAAGTCCTGCTATGTTAAATGTCTTGCTTGGTGTAGTACATGTGGTAGTGATCGCTGCATATTTTTCATCCAGTGCTGCAAATACATGGTGTACATTGTCTCCATATGTAAAATCACTGTGGATCTCATCACTGACTACCAGCACGTTATGCTTCAGACAGATATCTCCGATCTTACGAAGCTCCCATTCTTTCCATACACGTCCGACCGGATTGTGCGGACTGCACATCAGGAATAATTTGACATTTTCATCAATGATCTTCTGCTCGAATTCTTCAAAGTTGATCTCATAATGTCCGGCTATCTGCTGAAGCGGATTGTTGATCAGGCGTCTGTGATTATCTGTGATGACTTCGCTGAATGGATAATATACCGGCTGCTGCAGAAGCACTGCATCGCCTTCTTCTGTGTAGGCTTTCACTGCCATTGCCAGTGCAAATACCACGCCCGGTGTCTTGATCAGCCATTCTTTTTCTACTTTCCATCCGAAATACTTCTCATACCATCCGGCTGCTGCCTGGAAGTAATCGTCTTTTCCTTCGCTGTATCCGTAGATTCCGTGTGCGACTGCATCGCTTAAGCTTTTCTGGATTCCCGGTGCTGTCGGGAAATCCATATCTGCCACCCAGAGTGGAAGCATATCATCTCTTCTCCCTCTTTCTTTTGCGAAATCATATTTCAGACATTTCGTTCCGTGTCTGTCCACCACTTTATCAAAATCGAATTTCATCTGTGCATCCTCCATTTTTCTCTTATATGATTTTGGCTTGCCGCATAACTGCCGCAAGCCTTCTTTTATATATTTTCACTTTTTCTTCAATCTTACGCAAGCGCCTGCTCAAGATCTGCGATCAGGTCATCTGCATTTTCAATTCCTACGGATAATCTTAAGAAGTCTTCTGTGATTCCAAGCTTCTCTCTTACTTCTACCGGCAGATCTCCATGCGTCTGAAGCATTGGATATGTGATCAGTGACTCTACTCCTCCAAGGCTTTCTGCGTAAGCGATCAATTTGACGCTTTCCAGAAGCTTTCTTGCAGTTGCTTCACTGTCTACCTTGAAAGAAATCATGCTTCCGAATCCAGTTGCCTGTGATGCATTCACTTCATATCCCGGATGCTCTTTTAATCCAACGTAATAAACCTTTTTTACTTTCTCATGTCCTTTTAACCAGTTTGCAATCTTCATTGCATTGTCCTGCTGTGCTTTTAATCTTACAGATAATGTCTTGATTCCACGTAAGATCAGATAGCTATCAAATGGTGCAAGACAGCTTCCGACTGTCTTATATATATAACGGATCTTCTTCGCTGTCTCTTCATCCGCCGAACACAGGAATCCTGCCAGTGTATCATTATGTCCGCCAAGAAACTTAGTTCCGCTGTGGATGACCAGATCTGCGCCAAGTTCGATCGGTCTCTGGAATAATGGTGAGAGGAATGTATTATCAACGATAATCTTAAGATTATGTTTGTCCGCGATTTCTTTCATCTTTCTAAGATCTGTGACACGCATGGTCGGATTACTTGGTGTCTCGATATAAAGTGCCTTTGTGTTCTCTCTAATATTAGCTTCTACAAGCTCTGCATCTGCTGTATCTACATAAGAGAATTCAAGTCCTCTTTTTTCGCCGACAGATTCAAACATTCTTACAGATCCCCCATACAGATCATCTGTACAGAGAATGTGATCTCCGCGGTCGAATAATTCCATGCAAAGTCCTACCGCTGCCATTCCATTTGCACATGCAACGGTGTCCACTGCACCTTCCAGAGCTGACATGGTATGCTCAAGCTCTGTTCTTGTCGGGTTGCTTTCTCTTGTGTAGTCATATCCTGTAGACTTTCCGATTCCAGGGTGGGCAAATGTCGCTGCCTGGTAGATCGGTACTGCTACCGAACCGTAAGAATGTGTCTTTTCATCTGTTCCGTTTCCGTGTATACATCGTGTCTCAAATCCGTAATTCATTGTCTATTTACCTCTTTCATCGTAATCATCAAGGAAATTATATTCCATGTCATCTTTGTGGTATCCGATAATCGTTCTTAAGTTGACATTATGAACACTCCGGAAAATATTCTTTTCGATAATATCTCCCTGTTTTCTGAATTCCTTGATCAGCTCCTTCATCTCGTCACGTTTGGAACCTCTTCCGCCGCCACAGGATACACAGTTCTCTGTGAATCTGCATGCACACTGGATGAAGTTGAGCTGATTGTAATCCCTCCATGCTATAATGTCATCTTCCTTGATCAGATACATTGGTCTGATCAGCTCCATACCCTCGAAATTCTGGCTATGGAGCTTCGGCATCATCGTTTCCACCTTTCCGCCGTAGAACATCCCCATAAGGATCGTCTCAATCACATCGTCGAAATGATGTCCGAGCGCAATCTTATTACATCCCAGTTCTTTTGCATGAGAGTATAGATAACCTCTTCTCATTCTCGCGCAAAGATAACATGGATTCTTGTCAATATCTGCAACTGTATCAAATATCTGTGTCTCAAATACCGTAAGCGGGATTCCAAGTACTTTGGCATTATCCTGAATGATCTTCCAGTTATCTTCATTGTATCCCGGATTCATTACCAGAAATACTAATTCAAAATTCGCTTTGCCATGTTTTAACAGTTCCTGAAAAAGCTTTGCCATCAGCATGGAATCTTTTCCACCGGAAATACAGACTGCAATCTTATCTCCATCCTGGATCAGATCGTATTCTCTGATTCCTTTCGTAAACTTTCTCCAGATTCCCTTGCGGAATTTCTTGATGATACTGCGTTCAATCTCTTTCTGCTTCTCTCCGGTAGTATTTTCATCCTGTACGAATTCACTTAGTTTCTTTCTCAAAAAGGAACGGTATCCGCCTTCAATATTCGCCGCATCATATCCGGCTGCTTCCAGTTCATAAACTGCATCGACACTCCATTCACCGGTATGGCATAATACATACACTGGCTTTTCTTTCGGAAGTTCTTCCATACGTTCTTCTACTTCTGCAAGCGGGATGCTGACCGCTCCCGGTACAGAGCCTCTGATATATGCATCTGCAGGACGTACGTCCAGTACTGTGATTGTATTCTGATCTAATTGTAATAACTCTTCTATCGTGATTGTCTTCATATCTTTTAACCTCTCTTTGTGGGTTACTGTTCATGCAGTATATATTCCTATTAACCAGATAGGTTTTGTTATTTATCTGGTATTATATGATGTTTTTCCCTGTCTGTCAAGGAACTAAAATGTGTTTTAATATCTTTCAACTATACGCTAGAAAAGTTTACCACAAAAAAGAATACTGTACCAGTGGTTTCCCGCTAATACAGTATTCTGATGCGTTTTATTTCTCCGGACATTCACTCCGCGCCCATTCGTAAAACCGCACCTTCGGTGCTTTCCGCTGCTTTGCAGCTCCTTTTTACTCATAAGCGGGCGCTCCCTGTATCAGAAAAAAGACTGCCGAATCCTTATGCAAGCATAAATTCTGCAGACTTTTTCTGATACGTGAACTGATATTATATATAATACATATCCTGTCCATAATCAATGTATTCCTGATACTCTTTCTCCAGATCATGTAAGGTTACTGACTGGAGGATCTCGGTCACACTGTCATTTACCCTGTCGATCACCAGTTTCTGGATTGCTTTGACACTCCCGGTATATTTACCTTCTTTCGGAAGCTCCTCATCCTCGATGCGGTAGTCACCTTCCAAAGCTTCTATAATAGAAGAAACGGTAATCTCCTGTGGCGGACGGCTTAAGAAATAACCGCCCTGAGAGCCTTTGATACTTTTTACAATGCCTGCTTTTCTAAGGCTTGCAAATACCTGTTCCAGATACTGTGGAGATATCTTGTTTCGCTCTGCAATGCTGTTGAGCGCCACCTGTTCAGTTTTTGAATTGATGGCCAGATCGATCAACGCTCTCAGACCATATCTGCTTTTCATTGAAAGTTTCATGTATATCTCCACACTCCTTCATTATTTCTTATTCTACGGCTTTGAATGCCTCATCCAGATCCTGGATAATGTCATCAATGTGCTCTGTTCCGATTGACAGACGGATTGTATTTGGCTTGATTCCCTGATCCAGTAATTCTTCTTCTGTGCACTGGCTGTGTGTTGTTGTTGCCGGATGGATAACCAGAGATTTTACATCTGCAACGTTAGCAAGCAGTGAGAAGAGTTCCAGATTATCGATGAAATCTTTTGCTTTCTGTGCATCACCTTTGATCTCAAATGTGAAGATAGATCCTCCGCCATTTGGGAAATATTTCTTATATAATGCCTGCTGCTCCGGATCATCAGATACAGCCGGATGGTTAACCTTCTCTACCAGTGGATGGTTGTTCAGGTATTCTACTACTTTCAGTGCATTCTCAACATGACGCTCTACACGTAATGATAATGTCTCGAGTCCCTGTAAGAAGATAAATGAATGGATCGGAGAAATGGTTGCTCCTGTATCTCTTAAAAGGATCGCACGGATCTTTGTAACAAATGCTGCTGGTCCTACTGCTTTTGTGAAGCTGATTCCATGGTAGCTTGGATTTGGCTCTGTAAGAGAAGCGAATTTTCCTGATGCTTCCCAGTCGAATTTACCACTGTCAACGATGACACCGCCGATTGTTGTTCCGTGTCCACCGATGAATTTTGTTGCTGAGTGGATGACAATGTCTGCACCGTACTCGATCGGTCTTACAAGATAAGGTGTTGCAAATGTATTATCTACAACGAGCGGAATCTTATGCGCATGTGCGATATCTGCAATCTTCTCAATATCTACAACATCTGAGTTTGGATTTCCAAGTGTCTCAATGTAGAGTGCTTTTGTATTGTCCTGGATTGCTGCTTCTACTGCATCATAATCAAAGATGTCAACGAATGTGGTTGTAATTCCATACTGTGGAAGTGTGTGCTCTAACAAGTTAAAAGATCCACCGTAAATATTCTTAGCTGCTACGATATGATCTCCGTTCTGTGCGAGATTCTCGATCGTGTATGTTACTGCTGCTGCTCCAGATGCTACTGCCAGTGCTGCAACTCCGCCCTCCAGTGCTGCAATACGTTTTTCGAAAATGTCTTCTGTAGGGTTTGTAAGACGTCCGTAAATGTTACCTGCATCTGCAAGTCCGAAACGTGCTGCTGCATGATCACTGTTGCGGAATACATAAGAAGATGTCTGATAGATCGGCACTGCTCTTGCATCTGTAACCGGATCCGGACTTTCCTGTCCTACGTGTAACTGTAATGTCTCAAATTTTAACTCTCTATTCTCTCTTGTGATTTTTTCGCTCATTGGGTTGATCTCCTTTTTCTTCATAATTTTATCGTTATTTGTTGATACTGTCCGCTCTGTCTTGGATTCTATATCTTTTTATTCTGTAAATAATGGTGTTGAATAATATCTGTCACCTGAATCCGGAAGTAATGCTACGATTGTCTTGCCTTTGTTCTCCGGACGTTTTGCAAGTGCGATAGCTCCTGCAAGTGCAGCTCCTGATGAAATACCTACCAGAACTCCTTCTTTCTTAGCAAGAAGTTTTGCTGTCTCAAATGCTTCGTCTGCTTCCGCTTTGTAGATTTCGTCATAGATCTTAGTATCTAATGTATCCGGAACGAATCCGGCTCCGATTCCCTGAATCTTATGCGGGCCAGCTTTTCCTTCTGAAAGTACCGGTGAGGAAGCCGGCTCCAAAGCTACAATCTGAACTTCCGGTTTCTGCTCTTTTAAGTAAGCACCGATTCCGGAAAGTGTTCCGCCTGTTCCGACACCTGCGATCACGATATCGACTGCTCCGTCTGTATCATTCCAGATCTCAGGACCTGTTGTCTTCTTGTGTGCTGCCGGGTTAGCAGGGTTTACAAACTGTCCCGGAACGAAGCTGTTTGGAATCTCTTTTGCAAGCTCATCTGCTTTTGCGATGGCTCCCTTCATTCCTTTTGCTCCTTCGGTAAGTACGATCTCTGCGCCGTAAGCTTTCAGGATGTTTCTTCTTTCCACACTCATCGTCTCCGGCATCGTAAGAATGATTCTGTATCCTTTTGCTGCTGCAATAGATGCAAGACCAATTCCTGTATTACCGGATGTTGGTTCGATGATCACAGAACCTTCTTTTAAGATTCCTTTTTCTTCCGCATCTTCGATCATTGCTTTTGCAATTCTGTCTTTGACGCTTCCTGCCGGGTTGAGGTACTCAAGCTTTACAAGAAGTGTTGCTTCCAGACCAAGTTCTTTTTCTATGTTTACTACTTCCACCAGTGGTGTATTTCCGATCAGTCCTAATGTTCCTTTATAAATCTTTGACATTTTAGCCTCCTACCTTTCCTACTTTGTTGGTATGTTTTGCTGTTGATGTTACTATACTACTTTAATTCCTATTTGTCAACTATGTTTAGTATGCTTTTGTAATTTTTATTTTTCATGCGCGCAAGCGCAACAACATCGCATTCGTCCCCACATTCGCTTTTCTTTTGTCATTATCCTGCACGCTCCCTTCCGTTCTTTAAACTATATAAAACCAATCCTTATATTTCCTACTGTTTCGATAGGTTTTATAGATTGGTTTTATTATATTACCGCTATGTCATATTTGTCAAGTATGTTTTTTCAGTTTTTCACACACTCTCTACTTCCTGTAACTTAGGTATTCAGCGAACATATCTTCAAATGTTTTTCTCCTTGCCTTTGATACAGACAAGATTTCATTATTATCCATCTTAATTTCTGACTTTTTCACTTCTGTAATATACCTTGGGTTTACAAGAAAACTTTTATGGATTCTGCAAAAATATTCTCTTCTTAATTCTTCTTCTATTTCCTGGATTCTTTTTCTTGTCCTTAATATTTTGCCGGCACCATTCTGCAATATATGTATTTCACATCCTCGTCTGATAATTGAAAAATACAGGATTTCATCTATATCTATTTTCTGATACATACCATCATCTTCCGCAATAAAGTATTTTTTCCCTTTATGTTCTTTTGTATATGTTAGTATTGTTCCAAGTTCTCTTTGAATTTCTGACGGATTACTTTGTTTTAATAAATATCTGTATGGCTGCACACAGAAGCTTTCTGGTGTAGGCAGGTATATGCCACTTACAAATACAAGAATTAAATCTTTATTTTTCTTCTTCATTATTTCAGATGCTTTATTTCCGGAAATTCCCGGTAACTGAATATCTAAAAAAAGTAAATCCAGATCATTTTCTTCATCCTGTATTAATGTTTCACCTGTCGAATACTCATATATAAAGCTTTCACTATCTTCTCTTCGGATAGCTTCTGCAAGCAATGTCCGGAAGTTTTTATCATCATCACAAATTCCTATTTTTATCACTCTATGTTCCCCTTCACTGCATAATCAACCTTATATTTTTACCACTTTATCACATAACTCCGCAATTTCCCAATCGTGGCTAATAATTATAATAATTTTGTCTTGTTTAATATCTTGCAAATAGTCCATAACCCTTTCTTTACTCATAACATCTAACGCTGACGTAGGCTCGTCTAACAAAAGAACATCTGCAGTTTTAATAAACAAACGTACCAATGCAATTTTTTGTCTTTCTCCACCTGAAAATTCACTTTTACCATCAATGATTTTTCTTTCTTCCTTCATCATTGTATAATCCTAATAATATATCCAGCAATGTTGTTTTACCAGATCCATTTTATCATTATTTTTCCTTTACTTTATTACTTAAACATTCCATATAACCATTTAAAGAAAAGATACAGATACAAACACAATGAAAAGCTTACTATCATTGTTTCCATATCTATTTTTCTAGAAATCAATCTTCCAATCAAATTTCCATTTTCCTGATAAAAGGTCACTCCATTTCCATAATCTGCACCAATTTCTTCTATAAGCAACTGCAACATTCTATTTTTACAATTTGTTATTTTTTTGAACTTTATCGTTGCAAATTTATCGTTTTCAAAATCACTTACCGAAATTTCCTTTTGTCTCAGATTTTGCTTTGTCTTTTTGTCTAATATTGTAATTTTTATTTTTATATTAGTGCAGTCTCCGACATTCTGTGTTTTAACCTGTATTCCATCCAACGATTTTTCAGTAGAATATACATCCTGCGTAAGTTTTTTTTCACATATAACGCCAGTATTTGAATATTTTCCCACATCTACTGTTCTATTGTAAAAGTATTCCTTCTTGTCAACATGCGCATATAAATATGCAAATATCATACACACAATAAGCACGATAATAGTTCCTTTATATTTTCTCATATTCTTCACATACTTCCCTTGTATTTCCATACATTCTCACTTTTCCATGATCCAACCACACAATTTTATTACAGATTTTCTTCACCTGTTCAATACTGTGTGACACAAATAAAACCGTTGTCCCACTTTCCTGCATTTTCTTTATTCGATCTTCACATTTTTTCTGGAATCTAAAATCCCCAACAGACAGTACCTCATCTACAATCAAAATATCTGGTATTCCAATTGTTGCGATAGCAAATGCTAATCTTGATAACATACCCGAAGAATAATTTTTTACTGGAACATTCATAAAATTTTCTAATTCTGAAAATTCAACGATATCTCTATAGTTTTTCTTCATCTCACTTTGAGAATACCCAAGTAGTGCTCCGTTCAAATAAACATTTTCTTCCCCTGTCAGGTCACCATCAAACCCTGCTCCAAGTTCAATTAACGGCGCAATCTTTCCTTTTACTTTTACTGTTCCCTGCGTCGGCCTCAGTATCCCTGCAATGATCTTCAATATCGTGCTTTTCCCACTTCCATTCAGTCCTATAAGTCCTAGCGTATCACCCTTTTTCACTTCAAAACTGACATTCTTCAATGCCCAGAAGGAATGATAAGTAATTTGCTGCTTTATCATCTTTATAATATATTCTTTGAAACTGTCATATTTTTCGGATGACATATTGAATTTTATTGATACATCTTTTACTTCAACAACCGTCTCTTTCATATTCACTCCTACTTATTTGCTATATATCCATAATAAATTTATCCTGTCTCTTTCCAAAAACATAAATTCCTATTCCCAGCATAATAAATGTTTCCAACACACCAACTCCAAGAATTTTTATCGAAATATTTTCTTCATACAATACACATTCACGGAAAATAATTAAAAAGTGTGTCAGAGGATTCAACATAACAATCTTTTGAACCCGTTCCGGTAAAAAGGACATGGTATAAATAATCGGACACAAATACATAAGCGCAGTCAAAAAAACGGAATACAAATGCATCATATCTCTAAACTTAACTGCGATAGCTGATAATACCAGTCCCACTCCCGTTGAAAATAATGTTAATAAAATCAATGCTACAACTCCTTCGTAAAGTCTATAGCTCAGATCAATTCTTAAAACCAGCATAACGCAAAACAAAGCACTTAGCGTCGCCATAAGATTAATCATACTTGAACATATCCTCGCAAGAACAAACAGATATTTCGGCACATATATTTTCTTAATCAACGACGCATTATCCACAATCGCAGACATTGACGATGTTGTTGCCTCAGAGAAAAAATTATAAATTAACTGCCCGCTGAAAATATATGTCGGGTAATTTTCAACATTATTTTTGAAGAGAGTTGAAAAAACAACGGACAATATTATCATCATAAAAAGTGGATTCAATACGCTCCACAATACTCCTAATACCGATTTTCGATATTTCACTTTTATATCTCTTTTTAATAATTCAATCAAAAGCGGTGTATATTGTTTTATTTCATTACTTTTCATATTCCTTTTTACTCCATTCATTTACCAGTTGTAATAACTTCTGATAATTATACTTTACAGCCGGACATGCTTTTTTTCTTTTCCCCGTAATACCGGACACCCTCCCATACATATTGAAAGTATTTTACATTCATCCGGAATTTCATAACTTATCTATTCTACAAATTTTTCATTTTCACAATCCAAAGGATGTAAAACATCTCCTATTTTGCATTCATCTTTTGCAATGTTCATCTAAAGCCAGAATTGCGCCACTATATAAATTGTATAATAAATATTCATCTCCACATTTTACTATTTCATTAAATTTTGATAATCTCATTCTAATAAACGCCTCCTATTCCAATCATTTCTTTTATTATCATTACAAATATCCTAAAAACTCTTTTATTTTCTTAAACGTACTATAAATAGACAATTTTATTCGTTTGTATCACTTATTTTCTTTCATCATACTAATTTCGTTTAAATCTTTACCATTAAATCTGTTTCATGCATTTTCAAGTCTTACTGTATTATTCTTTATTGCGAAAGGAAGTGATACAAATGAAATGGTTAGTAACACCTGTAAATTCTAAGAAGAAACCACATGTCTGTGCCATTTACGTTCGCCAATGTGGACATAAAATATATGTAACTTTTTAATTCCGCTCAAAAAAAGAAACAGCTGCTTGCAACTGTTTCTTTTTTACTTATCCTTTATTTTTCTCTTCTATATTTCACACCCATATAATCAGAAAATTTCTCATGAAATTTCTTTGCTTTCATTCTGGAAATCTGTATTTTCTGACCATCTTCCATTGTAATTATATTATTTTTTATCTGAACAATGTAGTTAAATTGAACGATCACACTTCTATGTACTCTATAGCAAGTTTCCTGATCCATTTTTTCTTCAATTTCCCTGATATTTTCTCTAACCGTAATTGTTTTTATTTTCCGTTGCTTTTCCTCATTCTCATAAAATGTTATTTTTGAATGTTTTCCTTCTGTCATTACATATAACAAATTGTCACTATGAATCCATCTTTCTTCTTTTTCGCATGTAACTTTCAATATTTTTTGATTCCGTAATTTCATTTCATGCAATATATCATCTATATTCCGATCCCAGGATTGGTTCATTTCCTGCTTTAGCAAATATCTATATGGCTGTACCTGAAATGCCTCCGTTGTCGGCAGTATGGTACCGGAACAATAAATCAACAGAATTAATGGATTCATTCTATATAATTCTTCTGCAATTGACATCCCGTCTCTTTTCGGCAGAACAACATCCATAAAAATTACATCGAAGAAATGATCCATTTCCATTAATAACTGTTCCCCAGAATGGTATTCATAAATTTCAATCTGGTCGTCTGATCTGATTTTCTCCTTCAACATAGTTCTTAATTGTTTTATAAAGAACAAATTATCATCACAAATTGCTATTTTATACACTGTCTGCTCCTTTTATCTCTTGTATTTGGGAATAATAACTCTTACATAATAGACGCCATCTTCATATTTGATATTCAGGAATCCCTGGTATTTCGCAACAACATTTTTTACATATTCCAGTCCGATTCCATGATTTTCCTGATTTTTTTTGGTCGAAAGAAACCTTGTTCCCTTTTTCAGCGGTGCTGTTTCGCTTGTATTTTGAATATTCAATACGATAAAATGATTGTTATTCGAGGTATATATATCTAATGCAACACTCTTATTATCTCTGCATTTTCCAGCCGCCTCCATCGCATTATCTAAAAGGTTACCGAGAATTCCAATTTTGTCGATATCATCCAAAAAAGTCAGATCTGCGGTTGGCTCTATATTAACTCTGAACTCTATATTTTTATTTTTAGCTTCTCCATTCTTTTCGCTTACTACACCGTTTACTATTTTATCCGTGCAAAAAATTTCCTTAGTAACATACAATGCCTGCTTTTCCATTTCTTCTATAATATTGATAACTTCGCGATTGTTATTCTCATTCACAAGTCCGGCTATCGCTTTCATGTAATGTTCTATATTATGGATGTATTTCCGGTTTTCATCATTGACTTTTTCAAGTTTCCGATAATAATCCGTCGAATAGATAGCTTTTTGCATTTCTCTTTCCTGCATTCTTATCCGCCCTGTGTATTCTTCAATCTTTACAAAAGCCAGAAATGCAAGCATAACCAGTAATATCAGTAAACACAGAATGATACTTCCCAGCATTGCTTCTTTCATTGAAAAGCCTGATCTTCCGGATACATAAAGCGTAATTCCAGCAATTATCCCCATATATACAAACCATATCAAAGTCATCCATCCGATAATTCTGGAAAAGATTTTATCTAATACTTCTACATGCTTTGATATATATCTTTTTAACAGGATTATAATACATGTCAGCAAAACACATCTGAGTATCATAATACCGACACTAACATAATCCATGATATTTTCAGGAATTTCTTTCATTAACATTAACATAGCCAGAGCCAGTTGCAATCCATAATTCAATATATAAAAAAATAAACTGGCTACTATCATAGTCTTTTTCGTTCCATTAAAAAAAATATTACACAATATGAAATAAACAAATGGCATGTATAATAATTTAAATGCTGAAATAACTCCCCAACTACTAAAGTAATAAATAACAGCCAATATGATTCCACACAGCCATAATGGTTTTCTCTTTTTATTGCTTTTATCTAATGTGATATTTAAGTAAGCCACATAAACAAATGCCAAATATACTGCGCATATAATCGTTATTCCATTGTAGATTATCTGTTGCATATTTACCTCTTAATTTTCTAAGTTTATATTTCTGCAGACTATATTATCTTACTGTTTGGACAACATGTGAACAATACCTATATTATAAATCAATATATTTATATTATTCAAGTCCCCCAAAATCAACTAAAAATTATCCTTGCAATATTCAACAACCATTCTACTTTTACTTCTATAAAAGCTTTATCTGTATATCAAATCAATAACATTTAATATTCCATAACGCTCTGCAATAATCTTCAGTCCTTTTTTAATTTTTTCGTGACTATAATTCTTCGACAATAATGCATCTTCCGTCAGTTCATTTAGATATCCATAGAATACAAGCGCTTTTTCTAAAGCTCCTTCTTTATCCGCATCTACAAGCGTTAATATCTCCTCTTCCACCTTCTTAATGTTATCTATACCACTTTGTCCGTTTGCAGCTTCTAACATTTTTTTGTTTTCGCTTTTAATTGTTCCCTCTGAAATATTTACAGGTACACCTGTATCCTTGTTTAGTAATAACTTCACCATTGTTCTTATAACTTCATTATTCATTCTTATTATATAATCCTGCTCATACATATATTTCACTCCTCCGATTATTAAATCATTCCAAAACTGGATGTTCCGAAATTTTAATACTAGTGTATCTCCGAAAAATACTTTCTCTAAAATATTATACATCCCGGTGTCTTCCCGTGTACACTTTTATATCACAAAAGCTGTCTGGTTAGCATACCTTCATAACCTGACAGCTTTTTTTTCTAATCTCTTATATTTTATTTTTCTGAAAGCTTCTCTCTCCCATGTGGAAGCAGCCATGCTTCTTCATCCGGTCCCTTTGCAATGATCTGATGAATATTTTCAGGATTGCAGTCAATGTGATAATGCTTTTTGATTGCCGCAAAATCTGTCGTATCCCCGAATCCCGGTGTCTGATACAGGTCTCTTGCATAAGCCCACAGATTATCATAATCTCTCAGACGCTTCTTATTCACGCGGAAGATATTGTGATAAGCCACATCGAATCTTGCCAGTGTTACATATAATCTGACATCGGATTCCGTAATCTTATCTCCAAACAGATATCTTCTGTCTGCCAGTCTTTCCTCCAGCCAGTCCAGACGGTTGAATACGGTATGATAAGCTTCTTCATATGCTTCCTGACTTCTGGCAAATCCCGCTTTATACACTCCGTTATTCACTTCTCTGAAAATGATATCATTCAGGGCTTTGTTCTCCTTTTCAAAAACACAGTGCTATCCTATTACATAAAATGTCGTTCCGTCTTCATATTATAAATGACGTTTCTATACAGCCTGTGCCTTGCTTCCTTTTATCATTTCTACAAAATATGCATGCACACTTGTATCATCATTCAGTTCCGGATGAAACGCAGTTGCAAGCTGGCTGCCCTGTCTTGCGGCCACAACTTTTCCATCTACTACGGCAAGTACCTCTGCCTCTCCGTAGACATCGTCAATATACGGTGCACGGATGAATGTCATTGGAATCTTTCCAATTTCTTTCATCTCATCTTCTGTATAAAAGCTTCCAAGCTGTCTTCCATATGCATTCCGCTTCGCCAAAATGTTCATTGTGCCGAAACATGGAACACCATCTTCTACCTGCTCTGCCAAAAGAATCAATCCGGCACAAGTTCCAAATACCGGAAGTCCGTCTTCAATCTTCTCTTTTAATATATCGTAAATATCCAGCTCGATCAGAAGCTTTCTCATAACGGTGCTTTCCCCGCCCGGAAGGATCAGTCCGGCAAAAGAACGATCCAGATCTTCTTTTTTCCGGATTTCAAAATGTTCCACGCCCAGGCGATCCAGCATCTGTCCATGTTCTAGGAATGCTCCCTGCATTGCCAAGATTGCAATCGTCATCTTACTTTCCTCTTTCTGCCATTAATAATTCAATTTCCTGTTCATTGATTCCTACCATTGCTTCGCCAAGATCTGTTGAAAGTTCAGCAATCAGTTTGGCATCTGTGTAGTTTGTAACTGCTTTCACAATAGAAGCCGCACGTTTTGCTGGATTACCTGACTTGAAGATTCCGGAACCTACAAATACACCTTCTGCTCCAAGCTGCATCATCAGTGCCGCATCTGCAGGTGTCGCAACTCCGCCTGCAGCAAAATTTACGACCGGAAGTTTTCCATTTTCATGAACATATTCCACAAGATCAACCGGAACCTGTAACTGTTTTGCTGCTTCGAATAATTCATCTGCTCTTAAGTTCTGGATACGGCGGATCTCCGCATTCATGGCTCTCATATGACGTACTGCCTGTACAACATCTCCGGTTCCCGGCTCGCCTTTTGTACGGATCATGGATGCACCCTCTGCGATACGGCGGAGTGCCTCGCCGAGATCTCTTGCACCACATACAAATGGTACTTTAAACTCTTTTTTATTAATGTGGTAAATGTCATCGGCCGGTGAAAGTACTTCGCTTTCATCGATATAATCAATCTCGATTGCTTCCAGGATCTGCGCTTCTACAAAATGTCCGATTCTGCATTTTGCCATAACCGGAATGGATACCGCTTCCTGAATGCCGCGGATCATCTTCGGATCGCTCATGCGGGATACGCCGCCTGCTGCACGGATATCTGCCGGGATTCTTTCCAGTGCCATGACTGCACATGCACCTGCTTCTTCTGCGATCTTTGCCTGCTCCGGAGTTGTTACATCCATGATAACTCCGCCTTTTAACATCTGTGCCAGCTGCTTATTTAATTCATATCTGTTCTCTTTCATAATTCCTGTACCTTTCCTATCTGTTTTCTGTGAATTTTCTTTGAGTCTTATCATACGCTCATCTGGTATTTTTAAAACAGCCAGTTTTCATGTTTTTGTACATGCCAATTTCGCATAAAAAATACAGCAGACTTTTGCCTGCTGTACATTTTCTTGTTTTTTATTCATTTACATTTACAGATCCAGCTTACCGCACTTCTCTTCATGATTATTTACCAAATCTGCAAGTGTCACACTATCCACATACTGGTCGATTACTTTCTTAAGTCCTTCCCAGAACTCAAGTGTGGAACACTGATCCTGTCTCTCGCAGCGATTCGGCACGTCATCCAGACACGCAATCGGCGCAAGGCTTCCTTCCGTTGTACGGATAATATCTCCGGCTGTATATTCTTCCGGCTCTTTCGCCAGCATATAACCACCGTTATTGCCACGATAACTTCTTACATATCCGGCCTTTGTCAGCATCGGCATAATCTGTTCCATATATTTTAATGTAATTCCCTGTCTTGCCGATATGTCTTTCAGACGAATATATTCCCCATTTGCATTCTCTGCCAGATCAATCATAATTCTCAGTGCATATCTGCCCTTTGTTGATATCTTCATAGTACTTCACCTTTCATCCGGGTCTCTTCTCCCGGTTCATCTCCTACTTAATTACTATGATATCACATTTTTTGACAAATGCCAATCCTCCGAACCATTCGTCCGTTATCCTTTTTTGCCTTTTTTAATCCTGGAATGTCTTCAAAGCATCAATTGTTCTCTGAATCAGATCTTCCAGTGTCCATCCAAGCATATCCGCTCCGCGTTCGATGACTTCTCTGGAACATCCTGCTGCGAAATTCTTGCTCTTGTATTTTTTCTTTACAGACTTTAATGTCAGATCCTGTACACTTTTTGACGGACGCATCAATACAACAGCTCCGATCAGACCCGTCAGCTCATCAACCGCATACAATACTTTTTCCATCTCGTGCTCCGGTTTGATATCCACTGTAATCGCATAGCCGTGACTCGCCGTTGCATGGATGATCTTCTCATCGATTCCCCGTTCTTTCATGATCTCCTGCGATTTGATACAGTGTTCTTCCGGATATTTCTCAAAATCCAGATCGTGTAAAAGTCCTACGATTCCCCAGAAATCTTCCTCATCCGCAAACCCGAGCTCTCTTGCAAAATAACGCATCGTATTCTCTACCGTCTGTGCATGCAGGAGATGAAATTCATCCTGGTTATATTCGGTTAATAATTCCCATGCTTCTTCTCTTGTCATATGGCAGTCCTCCATTTATGTTGTCTTATTTTTATTTCACATTATTTTATTCCATATTATTTTTGCGTCTTTTACTATACAATCGCCATTTTTCTTTCTTTTCCTATATGTTTTATATGATATCACAGAACTGCCATTTGTCAACCGAATTTTCTCTCATCTTTCTTCCGTCTGTTTTAATCATTTTACAGAGAATAACATTGCAGTGGAATCACTTATTTTTTGTCAGGAATTTTTTGTAGCTGCTGTCAATCGCAAATGCTCCAAGTGGCGCAGTCAGTACAATTGCAAGTACTGCTACCGTCAGAACCACGTCCCCACATGCAAATCCAAATGCCAGCGGGATTCCACCAATTGCCGCCTGCACTGTCGCTTTCGGTGTATATGCCATCATCGTAAACAGCTTTTCTTTTCCCTTCAGATCAGTTCCAAGAAGGCATACAAATACTCCGGCCATCCGGAAGATCAATGCGCCAAAAATCAGAACGACTGCCTTGATTCCTACATGAGACAGATATCCGATATTTACAGTCGCACCGACCAGTACGAACAGGAATACCTCTGCTGCCACCCATAATTTCCCGCATTTTACAGATATTCTTTTTGCCACCGGTTCTCTGTATTTCTGCAGGCTGACGCCAAGAAACATCACTGCGATCAATGCGGAAAATGTAATTGCCGTTGTCATACGGTCTTCCGCTACTACCAGCAGAAATGAAATACTGAGCAGGATCAGTACCTTTACCGTATCCCGGATATGTACCTTTTCAAAATATTTCGCAAGAAGCCATCCGGTAAATAATCCGACGACAATTCCCAGAATAATAGATACCGGGATATTCAGGAAACTTACAACCGACACACCTTTTCCCTGCATGATTCCTGTAAATGTCGTGAATAACACAATCACATATACATCATCTACGGATGCTCCGGCAAGAATCAGCTGCGGGATTCCTTCCTCTGTTCCATATCCCTCTTCCATCAATTTCACCATACGCGGTACAACAACAGCAGGGGAAACTGCGGCAAGAACAGAACCTAAGATCGCCGCTTCCAACAACGAAAGTCCAATTAAGCGGGGTGCCAGAAGCAGCATCCCAAGTAATTCAAAACTTGCCGGTACAAAACACATCATTACCGCCGGACGTCCAATTTTCTTAAGTCCGGACACATCAAGTCCCAGTCCTGCCCGCATCAGGATAATGATCAGTGCCATCTTCCTGAGTTCTGATGAGATGTTCAGAATATTCGGATCTAACCAATCCAGTACATACGGTCCGAGTACAATACCGGTGAGTAACATTCCCAGCAGTCCCGGCAGTTTTAATTTTTTACAGATCCAGCTCATACTCATACCACAGAGCAGGATCAGTGCAATACTTAGTAACATTTTTAAGCCTCCTTATCCATAAACGCAGAAAAAGCTGAGACTCCCTGCGTTATATTTTCGCAGAAGTCATCAGCTTTATAAGCGGTTCTAGTATTATTTACTAAGGGAGAACTTCATTCCCTGCTAAAAGTTATAGCATACTTATCTTACGTTTGCAATCATAGTTTTTGTCTATTCTTCTTTTTTAAACCATCCCAGTAAATCTCTCCGCATCAGCTTCTCCATCAGATTCAGGTTCGGATCCGAGTGTTCAAGCTCTCTGGAATAACGATACACCGTATCTACCACATCCTCAATCTCCAGCATCTTCTCATTCTTCAGCCACTGTGCCATCAAAAGCTCATGAATCAAAAGCACACTGACAACCGCCATCTGCACCTTCACATATCCCTCTCCATCATAGACTGCACCGCAGAAATAGGTGCTGATGAAATATACCAGGAGCTGCTCATACTGGATCTCATAGTCCGGCATATATGTGTTCAGCCACGTGTGGAATTCTTGTTTGTTCTTTGTATACTGTTCTTTGTACTTTGTACATTGTTCTTCACTTCCACTACAGACTGCATCTCCGTAAAGCAGGCTCTCCGCCTCCAGAAGATGCGGTTCCCAGTCATCCCGTAAGCGTTCCATCAGATATTGATTCTGGAACATTTTCCTAATAAATGCATAGTCCTCATCTTCCGATAATTTTGCTTCAACGAATTGCACTGCCTTCTCCGTCTGATATTTTTCAAATACAGCATCAATAGAAAAGATATCCTCTCTCTTGATCCGCACCTGCAAGTCATGTGCAATTGCCAGTACCAGACCAACCCTCAGATCCAGTCTCTTCCTTCTGTCCTGAAGGATATTGATCATCACTTTTCTTGCATCCACCAGTTTCGAATACAGGAATGGATCAAAATCATCATATTCTTCTTCCTTGTTACTTTCATA
>OCHA01000631.1_pt1 | contig 37441 bp, 30 predicted proteins | sample 1538591 | NCBI WGS metagenome assembly OCHA01 (sample SAMN04571710, study PRJEB22368) | human gut metagenome | biome: human gut; material: stool | host: Homo sapiens | place: Luxembourg | collected 2012-09-06 | reverse complement strand
CTGTAACTGAAGTTGATATTCGTAATTCTACTTATTCTGGTGAAGTACTTGATGTTACACTTGAAGAGTCAGTATTATTCAAATCGGACAGTACAGAATGGATCGATGAGCAGGCAGCTGAGGATACGCTCTCCTCGCTTGTAGACGCAATAAACGATTCAGATGATAAAGTAGTAGTGGCAGGCTCAACTGCCACTACAAGTAGCTCTGAAGAGCAACATATCGAATTTTCGCTTCGGCGGGCAAATAAGGTGAAAAATCTGCTAATCGATCTTGGGGCAGACAGCAGTAAACTTATTGCAATCGGCATCGGCAAATCGTATGAACGCTATCGGGTTCCGGATACCGGAGAGTATGCTTCTGAGGAAAATCACGCAAAAAACAGATGTGTGTTCATTGTTTCTGCTTCTTCTGATAAAGGCAAATATTTTCTTGATGTCGCAAAGAAATTTCCTGTAAATGGGCTTTAATAAAAATTTGAACCCGGCGCTTCTGCGCCGGGTTCGCTTTGCAACATCGTAATTAATACGAGTACTTTTCCCAAATTGGGCAGTGACGATAATCATCACCGTGCTGGCACACATGCTCAACATGAGCATCTCCCCAATCCCATGTTTTACCACAGAGGTCGCACTCGTAACAGTGGTAATTACCACCGTTATACTGAATGTGAGGGCATGACATATGCATTCATCTCCTTCCTTTTAAACTAATGAAGATTTCCTTCATCAATTATCATTATATACTCGAAATCTATACACATATGGATTTTGGTTTTTTTGAAACACGGAAAGATTATTTTGATTTAGATAACAGTTTTATATTAGTACACCATCAAGGAAAAGAAATGTTGGTATTGCTTTCAGATCTTTTAACGCACCGCATCATAGAGGCAATCAGAAAAAGGAATCGTAAACATTCAGATCAGCCTGTTGAACATATTTTTTCAGATACTTAAAATCTTAGCAATCATAATCGTTGTAATTATTATTTTTAAGTGTTGATACGAGAAGTTTTTATGTAGTATAATGTCAATAGAGGTGAAGATTATGTTTTCTGAAATGATTATAGATCGCGTTAAGGAAAATCCGCTCGTTAAAAAATATATAAAGGGCGAATTCACGGAGAAAATTTACTTTTTAAATGCGGAAGGCGGTTACGGGAAATCCACCTCATTTAAAAGTCTCTATTATTATCTTGTTGAGCAGGGTACACAAGTCAATAACCATATTGTGCCTATACTTGTCGATGTAAAAAGTCTTGCGGAATTCGGCGAAGAAGGCGTTGCCGAAAACATGCCAAGACCGATAGAAAAGTATATTGTAAAGAATTACTGCGGCGCAGACAGCGACCCAAATGAATCACTTCTTGAAAAAGTGATAAATATTTTCAGTAAAAAAAACGCACCTAAATTTCTGAGCGATTATACATATTGTATATTTATTGATGCAATTAATGAGGTCAATGATGAACTCAAAAAAATCATTCTTGATGAGATTAAGCAAATGGCTGAATCGGATTCTGTTAAATTCATTATCTCTTCCAGAGTAAATGAAAGTTCACTGCCTGATGATACTGTAAAATACAAACTTTTGCCGCTTGATGAAGAAAAGATTCGAGTGTATCTTGATAAAAATTTCGGCAAAAAAGTAGATATAAGCAAAATTAATGATTCGTTGGTAGATATCCTTCGTGTACCGATGTATTTATCCGTGTTTAGAGAAACATATGATGAGAAAACGTCTTATCCTGATATTTACGAGGCAAAAGCCGTCAGAAAGGCGGATATTCTGGATTCGTTTATTCAAAAACTGCTTGATGATAACAAGGGAAAAGAGCGCAGTGCGGATAAAGCCGTAATAGAGTTTGTCGTCAGTTATTTTCTTCCGGCTTTAGCATTTAATATGTATCAAAGCAATCTTTCAATGCAGCTCTCAGATAGAGAATTCAGAAAACTAAGAAATGACTTTGATTATTTCGATTCTCTTTTGGTTCCCGATGAATACTTAACTGCTTTCCATGCGAATAACACTGAAATAAAGAGTGTATGCCTCAATTTCGGAATTGTGGCTTTTGCAAATGGTTATTACACTTTTACCCACCAAAACTGGCGAGACCTTTTTGTGGCAAAGCATATCATTAACTGTATGAACGCCGAAAAACTGGATGAGTTGGAAACTCCCGTCAGTGAGAATGTGCGCCAATTTGCAGGTGAGCTAATTCGTGAGCACAAAGATGGTTGCGGATATTCTAAAGATTATATGGATAAGTCTGATGTGGAGAAGGCAAGAAAGTCTGAGTGCGATTTTAAAGACAAAGATAATCTTGATACATGGCATGCTTCGCCGGTGGAGGATTTTCTTCAAAAACATAATTTAACAAGCCAATCCCCACTCTCTGCAATGGCAACCAAAAATCTTATTGATATTATGAAAACAAGCCGAAATGGAAATATAACGGCAAATTATCGGCACTTGAATCTTTCAAAAGTTACTTATGAGAATACCAATATTTATTCAAGTGATTTTCGTGGAGCTATTTTAAATTCTGCAACATTCAAAGCAAGCCATTATATGTTTGCTGATGCAAATGAAGAATTTTCGCTTTTTTCTCAAGTCAATGCAGTTTCACCTAATGGAGAGCTGTATGCTTGTGCTTCAGGATATAATGTTTATATTTTCTATACTGACACAGGGATGGAATACTTATATACTGGGTTTAGTCTAGTTTGTGATAATATTAGAATTGAACAAATTGCTTTTTTAAGTAATAATGTTCTTCTTGTTCGTTATCCCCATTGCCTTGTCTTTTTGGATATTAAAAATAAAGCAATTTATAATGAGTTCGTCTTCCATATACAGGGAGATAGACTCTATTCTTATCAAGACTTTTTGGATGGGAAAATCAATTTGTTTGTTCGCGCGGAAAGTAAAAATATGAAGCAATGTGAACAATATTTAAAACAATTTTTAAACTCAATTGATCGACAAACAGCAAAAGCATTTTTATCTGAAATCAAAAAGGAATTTACACATGGTTTTACGAGCGAAAACTTTGAAGCATTAACTGATAGATATGCTGACGATTTTGATAATTTTGATAATTCCATGTTTTATTCTAATAAAACAATGGAAGAGATGGATGAAGCAAATCAGAATGATTTTATTCCACTGTTTCTTTATTTGCAAGGTGATGAATTTAAAGAATTTGGAAATTTTACCTATGATAAAACGAACAAAACCTTGTATATCTATGCTAATAACAATGTATATTTATGCAAGTTGGATGACAATTATTTCCCAAAATTGAGATTTTTTAAATGGGTTGCCTTTGGACATGGCAGAAATATCGTTAGCATTGACGGTGCCGGATTGTTAGTTATCCCAGACATTAATTTTAAACGGCCAAAAAAAATTTTCAGGCTTTATTATATAAATAAAGAACGTAATGTTTATTGCTTAAATTTACATGAGAAGCTGATTGCTTTTATGAAAAGTCATGTTGCTGATTTTGAATGTCCATATATAGAAGAAATATATTTAAATGCATATAAACCTGTTTTAAAAGTAAAATATGATTATTATTTTAAGGGCGAATGGAAGGCGAATTCCGGAGTTGCATTCTTTGATTTGATAAAAGCGTGCTTTTTAATTAATACGAAAGATGTAATTAATGATCAATATCACTATATTATCTCGACATATGGTAGTGATATCATAAATGATTATTATCATCTCAATCAGCGATATGAATTAAATAAAAGATATCAAATTTTAAGCTATGATAAGCACGCAAAATATATCATGGTACATCATCGTAAAATGCAAAAAGAACTGTGCGACGAGATTCAATTGCTGCGTTCTGATAATTTTAAATTAGAAAAAATAATCGGGAGAACATTCGTTATCGAAAATATTTCGACAAAAATGATTGATGGAAAATATATTTTTTTGTATATTCCGAGTTGCGACAAAAGTATGTACTATGATATAAAGAATGAGATGTTTCATATATTTCCAAGGAATTCATCGGAATTAACAATCAACGATGAGAGCACGAACGAATCAATAACATTGTACAATTTTGGAAGAGATATAACAATACAACCTAATAACAATTTTTTTGTTGAAATGCGTGATCCTGCATCCAACAAAGCTTTATATGATGATATAACATGTGCTAAAATAAGAAATATTATGAAATTCCTTGATAAAGAAGGAATAAGTCATTTTAAATTGAATTTGGTTAATTCTGGTAATTTTACATATTTTTATTATAATGAAGATTTGTATGTGAATCTTATTTTAAAAACAAAATCTGGTGGACGCAAGGTGTCTTTAAGAAAATTTGATAATAAAAATTCATTTGTGGACAATGAATATCTTATGTTTTATGGCAGTTCAGATTTATCTATTCGGATTTTTGATTTGCGATCGGGTGCACTTGTAGGTTCGCAGCAAAAATATCCTCTTGATAATATTTTGAAACCTGAAGAAGTTGAAAGAATTGCACGCTTTGGATTTGGAGATTTTGCCAAAGCAAAGAACAAAGCAAAGAAAGTGAAGCTCTATATTTCTGATAAAATATTCATATATATTGATGGTAGAGTTATAATTCTAGATAAACAAGGACAAAATTCTCCTGAGACATTATATTGCAATAAGGAAATGAAACATCCAACAAGAAAATTTTTATTTAAAGGTAATTGTTTCATAAGAATAGGCAACATGAAATTGGAGCTTTTTGATTTTATCACAAACGAAAGAGTTATTATTGATAATAATGTTGATTATGTTGATATATTCAATTGCAGAGGTGATTTGTTTATTACAAAAAATGTTTATAATGAATTATCAATATGGGATTTTTCTTCTTTTGACTTAAAAGAAAAAACGAAATTTTCTCCAATAGTAACTATTCCATTGCACTATTTAGATTCTTTAGGTGTATATGGCGCAAAATTTGATGCAAATTCATTGCCGCACTATCAAAAAGAAATATTTAAATTGCTTGGCGCTGAATTAACTGACTAAGATTTAGATGTGATATAGGAAACCCAAAATCCCCTTTTGCAAAAGAGATAATGGTAGAATCTATTTAGAAAGAGATTCTTTCATTTATTACTACTTTAGCAAAGGGGAATTTTTTATGATTAATGAGCAGGATATTTTTTATTCGTTTGATGTAAATGGTAGAAAAAACAAATATAAATGCCTTAAAGTAATTTACTTGGATACATTTGGAAAAACGTATATTGCGTACGAGGACAGCGGCAAAAGAATTTGTCTTTCTGTTTTATGTTCAAACGAAGAAAATTTGTACTTACAGCCAATCGTGTCTTCAAAGGAGTGGAGACAGGTGTTTGAACATCTCAAAACACAGTAGTGAAAAACAATCGATGCCGCGAGTACCGAGTTTTATATCATTTGTAAATACCAATTTATAATAATTATGTAATGATAAATTACAAATTAAGGTATTGCCTTAATAATTTATTTAAAGGAGGATTTGCTATGTACGCAAATTATGAAAAAACCATCGAAAATATTAGGGGAAACTTACTTTCCGGAAGTCACAATTTTGTTTGCGAAACAGTAGAAGGAACCAACGGTGTTGGTTTTCTGACAGAGTGTATTGTGGGATCAGGCAAAAGATTTTTCTTGAAAATCCGTGTAGATGCTGATATAGATAGTGTTATCTATGAGCTGTACTACAATCTTTCAATACCCGAGCAATATCGTTCTGTCGCTTCTGAATACTGCATGAAGGTCATAGAAAGTAAAAAAGCGGGCTATGTGGCTGTAAGTCCGGACACGGGTTCAGTATATTCCGCCGTTTCGTCATCTTTTCAAGATGCGCCGCTTTCCGATGAAACGCTTGACGAACTTGAGCTTATTGTGTTTACCATGTTCATTTCCACATATGATGATTTTCAATTGATTGCGGGTGGTACCGATCCTATTGATAGTGCAAGCGATCTTGCCGTCGATGTTTTAAAGCAACTTGAGGATAAATCCGCATCTGGTAATGAGGGAGATATAGATGTGGATATCATGGAGCTTATACACCGCAAAGACAAGAGTGACGACGCGGATTCATAAGCATGGTTAACTCGTCGTAGTAGTCATATGAAAAAGGGTTCAATGCATATTGCAAATGTGTTGAACCCTTGGGGATGAGTAATATGGAAAACAATTATTTTGCAGTAAAGCTTGTGGACAATTACATATTAAACTCCGACTATGTATGGATACCATAGTTTTATTATAAAAATGTGAGTGAAAAAGGGGGCAAGATTGTGAACCTAAATCAGTTTCTCTTTGAACGGCTTACTGAAATTTCCCAAGAAAACAACACTAAAATGAGAGAATTGAAACGGCTTTTGCATGGAAAAGAGCCGATGCTAAAATTTACTTGTGAATGTGATAAAGTTACTGTATTTGTTGACGCGAGCAACTCGGCGTCCTGCTATATGATATTAGGGCAGCTTGATATTTTTCGCGTATTAAATCAGAAGGCATTCAGTAGTTTTGAAACTGTAGAACTTTGGATACTTGCAGTTTTCACATTTGACAAAATAACAGGCATGGACAATAATCCTCTTAGAAAAGGATATTATCAAGAACCCGACGGCGGCTTGAATACGCTTATCAAAAAGCATATTCTTTCCGATGAAACGCTGTGCCGGCAAATTAAGACAGCGATATTTTCTAAGCATTGCGTGGCAATAAACTTTGATTATAATGATGCTGAGATAGTAACAGCGCTGAATACCGTTGCCCCTTGGATTAACGATGATTGTATTATAATTAAGGAAAAGGAATATGTAGTGCTTATTCAGAGACATACATTTATTAAGTGCTTTATTGATAAAAGAAAAGGAATGTATTCTGGATTATTTGAAACCCTTGATGTCCACATGGGGAGTTTATCCGACTTAGAAAAATATGTCGGTACACTATATATATGGTAAGGGGAAAAGATAAAAATGCGTTTTCGTGTTGTTAACAAGTGCTCTGTTGAAAAAACAGCTAAAGAAATTGACTTTTCTGCTTTTTTTGAAGAGTACAGTGAATCGGATAAAATGTTTAATGACATATGTAGTGCGGTATTAAAAACTAACAGTATTATCTTGAAAACGGCATATTGGATTTGCCCTTGTTGCCAGGCAAAGGTTAAGCTCTTGTCTTCAAAACAATTTTTATACAGAGAACTTATTGACGAAGTATTTAACAAGCAGATCAGTTTGATACAGGACTGTACCCAAAAAAACTTTTTTACACAAAAAGACTACCAAAAAATAAAGTGCTGCCCTTATTGCGGTACTATGTGCTCGGAAAACCAAGAGGAAACGTTTGTTATAATATCGTTTGATGATAATAATGTTTTGAAAATCAGCAGGAAAATCAGTAGTATTCCCGAATTATTTAGATTAAGTTGGCTGAAAATTGTAAACACGTCCAGTATGCCGCTTTTTGAAACGATTAATCTAGATTTTAATTCCGGAGAAACGAATATTTCATTGTCAAATGATAATGGAAATACGCTGTGTTGTAAAGAAGTATCCGCCAATTTCATCGGCTTTCTGTCAATTGTTGTCAACAACAATCTGGTAATAAAAAAGGCAATCTGCAACAGTATAGCTAAATTATGGAATATAAATTCATTCCCCTATAATGCGAAAGATTTGTCTCTTAATCGTCTAATTGAACTCACTCGTTTTGTCGGTTTTTCGCGTGATTTCTATGACAATATGCCTAAAAGCAGTTCAAGCGGTGAATTGTTTGATTCTTTTCAAAATGCGGCAAAAAATCTTCACTGTTTCGAAACTATAATTGATACTTATCACACATTAGATCTTCCAAGCGGCAAATCAATAAAAAAACTGCTGTTGGAAAATCCGCAACTTATGTTTTATTGCGAAGAAATAAAAGCAATTTCTCGTTTGTTTAAAAGGAATGTAGATTTAATATCAACTGTGTTGAATTCAAGTGAATGTTACAATATTCTTGCATACTTACATATTTATCCCTGCGCCTATGAGTATTTTTATGATTTTGTTAAATCAAACGACAAGGCGATTTTGTGCAGACGAATGACCTGTGATTTTAAAAACATCTTTCAATTTGCTTTCGTTTATGCTGCTATGCGCCCTGAAATGCGCCGACAGATTTGGAAAGAACGAATAAAACCGTCCTTTAATGAGGATGTATTTTGCGAGTTGTTTCCTGTTCCGTTTTATATTCCTATGAAAGTCTTAGAAAATAGATATGAGTGTTCAATAGATGGGTATTATTTTACTCGTTTAAAAAACGCAGAGGATTTTATACAAGCGGGCAAAGAATTGCAAAATTGTCTCGGCACATATTCTTCCTTTTCAAATCCTGTTATTCTTGTTAAGAAAGGGTCTAAGTCCGTAGCCGCAATAGAGGTGAAAGGTTCCCAGGTTGTTCAGGCACTTGCTTTTGAAAATGAACCTATAAAAATGCATTCGAAACTAAGTGATGCGATTCATAAATATTTTGTGACTATGGGATTAAAATATTAGGCTTATCATTGAGATGCATATCATTGCTGATTTAGCAGAACGCTGAATTTTGTCCACTCCTCATATGGCATACGGTTTTTGTTTTTTTCCCAAGCGCCTATGCGCTGGCGTGATGTGTCGAGCATACCAGCAAGTGCGCTTTGCGATAAATGATTTTCCTTGCGATATTTTAAAATCTGCTTGCCTTGATTGTTCAGCAAGAACAACTGGTAAGGCGAGCAGATTTTTTCTGCCTGTATGTCTAAGATTTCGCATGGTTTATTCAACTTGTTCGGTTTATATAGAGTATACTCATTCTTTTCAATGTACATAAGCGTATCGATACTGATACCGACTTTGCCGGCGACCTGTTTGATGGTTAGGTATTTTTCGCTCCTTCTCTTCTTGACTGCGCCGCCGAAAGTGGAATCGTCAATTCCATTAAAAGCATTGAACGAATAATGTTTGTAATTATTCACTCTGATTTTCACGCAAAACAGGGGAGCATATTCGACTTTGCTGCTCTTCATTCTGTGCAGTACATATGCGTTAGGCAATGACTGGCACACGGTCCATTTATCCATTTTCGGAATAATGCATGCATTTTGCAGTTTTAAGGCGCAAATCGTTGCTGTTATGTTAGTATAGCATAGAAGACTATTCTAATTTTATAGCCAAAGAAATGCCTGATATGGCAGGGATTTCCGTTACATTTTTTATCGCCGGCACAGATGATGATCAGCAGGAGATTCCGAATTCCGACAAGGAAAGGCTGAAATCCTTTTATCAGACCATTATAAATAGTGCTGGCGGAACGGTAAAATTCGCTGAACAAACTTCTTCAAATGAGGATGTGGACAAATCTTCTTGGCCAGCTGTAACTGAAGTTGATATTCGTAATTCTACTTATTCTGGTGAAGTACTTGATGTTACACTTGAAGAGTCAGTATTATTCAAATCGGACAGTACAGAATGGATCGATGAGCAGGCAGCTGAGGATACGCTCTCCTCGCTTGTAGACGCAATAAACGATTCAGATGATAAAGTAGTAGTGGCAGGCTCAACTGCCACTACAAGTAGCTCTGAAGAGCAACATATCGAATTTTCGCTTCGGCGGGCAAATAAGGTGAAAAATCTGCTAATCGATCTTGGGGCAGACAGCAGTAAACTTATTGCAATCGGCATCGGCAAATCGTATGAACGCTATCGGGTTCCGGATACCGGAGAGTATGCTTCTGAGGAAAATCACGCAAAAAACAGATGTGTGTTCATTGTTTCTGCTTCTTCTGATAAAGGCAAATATTTTCTTGATGTCGCAAAGAAATTTCCTGTAAATGGGCTTTAATAAAAATTTGAACCCGGCGCTTCTGCGCCGGGTTCGCTTTGCAACATCGTAATTAATACGAGTACTTTTCCCAAATTGGGCAGTGACGATAATCATCACCGTGCTGGCACACATGCTCAACATGAGCATCTCCCCAATCCCATGTTTTACCACAGAGGTCGCACTCGTAACAGTGGTAATTACCACCGTTATACTGAATGTGAGGGCATGACATATGCATTCATCTCCTTCCTTTTAAACTAATGAAGATTTCCTTCATCAATTATCATTATATACTCGTAATTTATGCACTTATGGAATTCGTTTTTTTAATGATTTAGGTAAAGTTTTTTCGGCTTTATTGAATCTTTACTCACATCTATTCCGATAACGAAAGATGATCAAATTTAAATTGAAATTTAATCAAAATCCGGTTTACGACCAGAAATGATATGCTTGGAAATAGTCGGTATATAATAAAAGTATAGAAAATGGATTATTTCATTTTATTAGGTCATAGCAGATATGTGTTTCACCACGAAGTGCATATCTGATAATGATAAATTTAGCCTAATATGGCGGGAGGTATTAATTATGAGCACAAATTTTGAATTGACCACAGAAAATGTCAGAGATTATCTGATGCAGGGTCACTACAATCTAGTTGGAGAAATCATCAATGATGACGAGATGACTGGATTTCTTTGTGAGGTAGTTACAGAAGACAAAAGAACTTTTTTCAAAATTCGTATTGATGATACGATTCAGTTTTTGATATTTGAGATTTACTCTGGAATTACTATCCCTGAGCCGTATAGAAACATGGCAGCGGAATATGCTGCTCGTGAATCTGAAAAATATAAAGTCGGTAATATTAGGGTAGATATCGACAGAGGCGATGTTTATACTCATGTTGAATCTTCTTTTAAAGATAGCCCTATTACAACGGATGTATTTGAAGATATGGAATTGACAGCATATTCGCTGTTTGCTTCTACATATGACGATTTTATGCGGATAGCAAGGGGAGCGCAGATTAAAAGAAAGGATGATAACGAAACAAATAAGCTGCGCAGCTTGTTCCAAAAGGCTCATGAACATCGTTCATTTGATTTTGATGATGAATTTGATGGTGAAAATATTGATGTTATGGATCTAATCAGGCATCTTGGTCATGATGATAATAATGATGAAAGTGGAACAGATTGTTAGTACATATTGTTGCCGGGCGCTTTATGCGCCCGGTGAGAACATAAATAAAAAAGGAGCATTGTAATGAAAACAGAAATTAATTTTCCGAAACATTTTACGGATTTACAAAAAGAACTGATCGAGACAATTAACGAAGCGTGGTTTGAAAGAGTTTTTAAACTTTCTGACAACTATTCGGTTGCTGCGAATATACTAATCGCTATACAAAAGTTGATTGATGAAAAACGCGAAAGCGTAGAAAATAACACAGAATTCATAGTTACCGAACCTGATGTGTATCAAATTTTCAAAGAAAATTTTGACCGCCTTTTTGAAATTGTTGATATAGACGATCAAGGAAAAGAAATGTTGTCACTGCTTTCAAATCTTTTAACTGACCGCATTATTGAAGCAATCGGAAAAGGAATCGAAAACGGCGATATCAATTTACAGGACGAGACTTAAAATTTGTTAATTGATATTTACATAATAATTTCCCCGAACTCAAAATATAAAATGAGTTCGGGGTTTACTTATTGATTGCAAAAAAATTATGATGTATACTTAATATGTAGTATTTTAATTTATGATATACAAAATTTAAAGAGGTAAGCATATGATTCCTTTTGAGAAAATCAAGCAGTCTCCTTTAGTAAAACAATTCATTGAAAACAGGTTTGATAACAAAAATGTGCTCGTTTATGCAGAAGGCGGTTTTGGTAAAACTACAGCGATGCGTTGCCTGCAAGCCTATCTTTTAGATTTGGCGCAGAAAGAAAAAATTGTGCCATTGTATATTGATGTAAAGAAAATTGACCAGTTTTCTATTAAGCCGTTAATCCATTATATTTATACTGAATATTCCGGTTCTGATATCAAAGAATCCGATGTTGAAAATTTATTTACTGATCAGGCACCATCAACACAATATAAATACAAGTACTATATTCTAATTGATGGTTATAATGAAGTTCCTGTTTCGGCAAGGTTTAATATCAATAGCGAAATAAGTAATTTTGCACAAAAAGAGAATGTTAGGCTCATCCTTTCTTCAAGGTTGAATGAGCAAGTCGACATTTTTGGAGACTTTAAACGCATCTCTCTGCTAGGGCTTAATGATGCTCAAATTAAATTATATCTTAAAAAGCAGTTTCAAATAGACTTTGATTTAGAAAAGGTCAATCAAAGTCTTGTAAATATACTGAGATCGCCGCTTTATATGTCTGCGTTTTCTAAAACTTACGGAACGAAAAAGCCATTTCCTGAGTTGTTCAGTGAAAAAGAAGTGAGGAAAGGTGATATTCTTGATAATTTCATATTTCACAGTTTGGATAAATTACGCCCAAACGAAAGTATTAATGACCTTTTAGCGGAATTTATACTGCTATATTTTATGCCGGCATTGGCTTTTAAAATGTATAAAAATGAGAACTTCACGATTACAAGAAAAGAAATGAAGCAATTAGTAGACGATGTCAATTATTTTAAAATCCTTCTTGATATTGAAAAGCAAGGAAAGTATCTCGGAGAATATTCCAGAAACATTTACGATATAGAGAAAATATGCTGTGATAATATAGCCGTTTTACAGCGTACGGGTTATGGATATGAAATGCATAATATTTATCGTGATTTCTTTGCTGCAAAGCAAGTTATTAATTTTATTAACGCGGAATTGATAAATGAACTTGAAATTGATTTAGATGAAAATATCAGACAATTTGTTGGAGAACTTATTCGCGAATATGATGAAACGCATTTATACTCCAGAGATTATGCTGATATTGAAAACGATGACCGTAAATGCGAATGCGATTTTGAAAATAAAGATAATCTTGAAACATGGCCAAAATCACCAATTGAACATTTTCTTCAAGAAAATTATTCTCTTTTAAGTAAAACGCCGAAAGTTATTTGTAAATTAATAGACATAATGAAAACATGTAGAAAAAATCATATTACTTCAATTTTTAACAACTTAAACTTAAACAAAGTGAATTTTATTGATTGTGATATACGAAATTCGAGTTTTAAAAATTCATTGCTTTATGATTCTAACTTCATGTATCCGGGACATTGTGGATATATTTATTCATGCTTAATTACAAAAGATAATAAATACATATTAAGTGCTGGCAGAGATAAAACTATCAGAAAATGGAGCATTGAAAACGGTGAGCAAATTGATACTCCATTTTTAAATCACAATGATGGTGTTGCTTGCTTGGCTATAACAAATAATAATAAAATTGTAATTAGCGGAAGTGCTGATTGTACTATTAGGTTGTGGGATTTTAATTCTCACGATCAAATTGGTGACCCTTTGATTGGACATACGTCTGTCGTAAGCTGTTTATGTATAACAAAAGATGATAAATATGTATTTAGTAGTAGTTATGATGGGACAATTAGAAAGTGGTCTATTTATTCTTCAAAAAGAAAAGGAGATTTAATGCTCACTCATAATGGTATTATAAATAAAATTGCGTTATCATCAAATAATAGATATTTAATTGGTGGTTGTGAGGATGGCTGTGTATTTATATGCGATTATAAGTATAATAAAAAAAGCATTATAAAAAATAAAACGGCTGTAAGATCCCTTTGTATTTCCAATGATGATAAATACGCTTATTACGGCGATACTGATGGTAATATTAAATGCTTTAAAATAGAGTCCAATATCAAAAAAGTATATTTATTTGGAAAAACAGGCTCGGCAATAGAAACAATAAATATAACTTCTAATGGTCAATTCCTTTTTAGTGGTGAAAGAGATGGAGTTATAAAATTATGGAAACGTAATAATATTTTTGTAGGTGCTTTAATTCAATCAATATTTGGACATAACGATTGGATAAATTATATAGATATAAGTATTGATAACAATATTATTGTAAGTGCTGGTGGAGATCAAACAATAAAAATATGGAAGTTTTCTAATCAGTTATATGAGTATAGAAAATTACGTGGCAATAATGATTGGATAAGAAAAGTAGTTACAACAAAAAATGGCAAGGTAATATTTGCTGGTGATGATGGGAAAATAAGAGTATGGGATGCAATCAAAAGAAGGCAAACTTTATCACCTTTAATAGGACATACAGCAAGAATTAATGCCTTAGCAGTTTCATATGATGAAAAACATATAATAAGCGGAGGAGATGACAGGACAATTAGAATATGGACTCAAGATGATAATCAAAGATATAGTTCGATTGCAATAAAACAAGATGCTTGGATTAGAAGTATTGCAATAAGTCCACGTGGCGATTTCTTTGTTACAGGCAGTTGGGATAATAATATTAAAGTGTGGGATTTAAATAATAAAAAGCAAATAATTATAAATAATATGACTCATGATGCTTCCGTTGAAGGATTAGCAATAACTTTGGATGGTAAATATTTGGTTAGTTGTAGTGACGATAAAACTATAAAATTGTGGGCTTTGAATACCCAAACTCAAATAGGAAAGACAATATCTGCTCATAATGGGTTTATACGAAGTATAGTTTTATCTAATGATGAAAAATATATAGTTAGCGGTTCTTATGACAATGAAATCAAAATATGGAGTATTAAAGAGAATTGTCAAAAGGGAAATGCACTAATAGGTCATAGAAACAGAGTGAATGCATTAGTTAGTAAAAAAGAAAATATTATAATAAGTTGCAGTGATGATGGAACCATTAGATTCTGGAATTTAAATTCTCAAAAAGAATTAAAAAACGGTACAATTGAAACAGATTCATTCATTTCTGATATTGATATTATGGAAAGCAATAATGTTTTAGTTGGCGTAGGAGATAACAGTCAAATTCATTTTTGGAGAAAAGATAGTGAAAAGGTCATTCATAATATATATAAAACTTTAAATTGTAATGTAACTGATATAGATATTCAGTTGTTAGATGAATCTAGTTCTTTATCTAAAGAGACATTAGATGTTCTGTATCGTAATGGTGCGAATATTGCAATATAAAAGTTCTTTTGGAATATTAGAAACGAGTCAGCAGGCAGTTCAGCAGATAGCCTGCTGCTTTTTTATGCCCAAAAACCGAAAAACTATTGTTTATAGCAAGTTTCTATATAATGATTATAGAAGTTGAAACTTCGGTAAGGAGGTTATAATTATGACAGATATAAAATCCAATTACGATGATTTGCTCGAATCATTTATGACAAACAGTGCAAAAGTTTATGCTGACAGCCCGGGAAAAAATGATGTGAATACACAATCGGAAAAAGACCCGACGGCAAACAGATATAAGGTCTATAATATTGAAATCAAACAGGCAGCAGACACAACGAACAGGCCGCGAAAAAAAGTAAAAAGGAAAACATCAGCCGCAACAAAAATTTCAGCTTTTTTAATCGCTTTTGGTTTGGTATTTTGTCTTGTGACTGATAATTTGGATACGGTAGCAACAGCGTATTATAAAGTCAAAAGCAATGTTGTTTCCATGTTTTCCGGAACAGGTACGCAAAATGCCGATTGGAGCATAGAGGCAAATCCCGGCACGCTCTATAATATGAAGCCTGAAGTTTGGGACACACTCAGTTACGATGAACGCCTCCGGACAATAGAGAATGTTAAAAATATAGAACTCTATTATCTTGGTGTGCCCTATGAAATTGATTTAGTTATCAGAGATTTGGATGGAACCACGCGTGGAGAATATTGCAATGCTCTTAAGATCATCAGTATTGATGAAGATCATTTTAATAATTCCAGTGTAAAAGAAATTGTTCAAACTGTATGTCACGAGTGTCGTCATGCTTACCAGTATGCGTGTATAGAGGTATATAATAACACAGATGAAAACTATAAAGAACTGAATATGTTTGACAATTCTAAAAAATTAATAGCTAGCTCACTTAATTATATAGAGTATAACAGTGAAGAAGATAATTATGATGAATATTCAACTCAGCTGGTGGAAGCGGATGCGTTTTCATATGCAAGTCAAGCAACAGAAGAATATTATTCAAAACTTATACCTGAGTATGCAGCCGAACAGTAAGGGGGGTGATATTATTTATATTGAAACATTTAGTCAAGTTGGCGAATACCATAAATCTATAGGTAAAGAAAATGAAGATGCAGTTAAAATCGTTGTGAACGGTGAGTATATATATGGCATTATTTCGGACGGAGCTGGCAGCAGTAATTATGCAAAAGAGGCTGCCTGGTGTACAGTCAATTCAGTAGGTAATTTTTGTTATAAAACCGGTTCTGAATTTTTTAAAGATGAAAAAGAAACTGCAAGGTATCTTATTTTTGAAGTTCAGCAAGCTCTCTTTGAACGCGCTGAAGAATTAAATACAGATTTACCCCAAATGATGTGCACATTAATTCTTTTAGCAGTCAATACCAAAACAATGCAATATGTAACTGTACACATTGGTGATGGATTAATTGCAAAAACAACAAAAGATAAAACAAAAATCATTTCATATCCTGAAAACGGCGCAACGAAACAGTATACTTATATGGTGAACTCGCCAAATGTAATGAAACACCTTAGGATTAAGTCTGACACTTTTGAAAGTGATGCTAAATTTTTTGTGTGTACTGACGGCGTAACAGAAAATTGCTATTCCACAAATCAATATGTTGAGCAAATACAATCTGTCGAAAAAATTATTTATTTCAAAGATGATGCAACTTATTGTCTTTTTAGTCAGAACAATGTATAATTAAAATATAAACTTTGTATAAGGGGAAATAGAAGATATGGGACTGACACAAGAAAGTTACGAACAAACAATGCAACTGGCAGAAGCCGTTATAGACGGAGAATTGAACCTTGAGCAATTGAATCAAACTTTTGCAAAAAAACCATTTGAATATTATTTGAGGCGTTTTGTTGCAGAAAAAACAGAACATGATATAGATGAAATTGGTCTCAACGAGATCGTATCATTTATAGAAGAAAATATTAATTTGTATCATGATGAGGCTAAAGAAATTTTGTTGGGAAATACAAAAATTGTAAACCAACAGGGTAATGAAGTTGTATTTTTAGATTATAGAAGGAAAGTGCGCGAATGCTTGAATTTCCCAAAAGCAGAAAGAGCCTATATTTTGAGAAGAAAACATCCTGATCGTTACAATGAGTACAGAGAACTAAGAAGAATTAGAGAACAAGAACGGACAGTAGAACAGCAAAATACTTTTGAAGAACTTGCTAATATGTTTGATGCCCCTAACGAACGGCGTGAAATGACAAGAGAAAATCTGTTGAAACTGTTTTTCTATTTGAATTGTTCCGATTCAGAAGCAATAAAACTTTTGTATCGGCTCGGTGAAGTTGGCTTTTATTTTAAAAGCAGATATGAATCCATGATTTGGTGGGCTTTGAAAGAAAATAATAATAAATTTGAAAAATTTTTAGAAATGTGTAATGCTGGGTGGTTAACTGCTCCTCAAACAGCAAAAAGTTTTGGAGATGAAGGTACGGACACCATAAAGAGCGGATTTGAAAAGTGCGCATCAGACTTTGATTTTGAACATAAATTGTTGTTTCTCAGCCCTGAGGACGGAAGTCATAAAAGTATTAGAGACGCTTACAAAAATTGTATAGAAAAAATTAATGAGCGTTATAATAAAATCTTCAATAATAATGACGATGTTATTGAAGAAATGCGTAAAAAGATTGAAAATTGGAAAGACGATATTTACTCAGATAAATTTTCAAAAGCAATAGTAGCCAAAAAAGAAAAAGCCATTATGGAGAAAGAACGCGAAATAATAAGAATATCCGAAAGGCATCACAAAGATTTAAAAGAAAGAAATGTTACCGGAGATATTATGCGCAAATTGGATGTTTTTTCCATAAAAAACGGTTATGAGGCTACAAACATTTTTGGTAGAGCTAATGGAATTATCAATGATGCGATTCGAGATGTAAGAAGACTCGATATTATAAATGCCTATTTTATTTTCACTGTAATAGAAAAATATTATGACGATCAAAGTAAAGACTTATTTGATGTAATCGAATTTGATAGAGATGATTTACTGGAAATTATTGATTCTTTTCAATTTGACTTAAATAATACGCTTGAGGCACTAAATTTTATGGATTTAAATCTAGGAAATTCCTACGAAGCATATTTGGTCTTGTGTCTCGCGACAGGTAATCCTTTATTGCATCTTTGCCGTTCGGTTTCTGCTTTTAATCATTTTGAAGAAAATTAGGGGGATGAAAAATTGACAATTAATTCTTTAGAGGATTTTTGCGGCAAGTTTTTTGACGAAACGGGAGCTCCAATAAAGCCAATCATTTTAAACATAGAAAATAACTATACGATAAAGATAACTTCGTTTATTGGAAGAGGTTCTTATAATCTTGTGTTTTTTGCTGAATATGAAAAAAATTCAGTAATAAAGCCTTGTATACTAAAATATTTTTTGCCAATCAAATACATCAAAAAAAGCAATGATAAACATAGTAATCAACATTTTGATTTCTGTTATGAAATTGATATGGAGGAACAAACTGAAAACATTATGTTGCAAAATATAAGGTTATCTGTTCCGGCACAATATCCTTATTATGTTGAAAAGGTTAAAGAATATAGAACTACCAACAATAGAATCATAGGTTTACTCTCAAGTGATGAGATTAATTCGTTTATCCCAAAACCATATGATGAACAAATTTATTCAATAAACTTTGAAGAACCAAACCCAAACTATGATTTGACATCTTGTTTTATGACATTTGCATATGATTCTCAATTCAGTTTGATAAAGTATCTTATGAATTGTGATGTCATTTCCAAAAGGCTGGAAATAGTCGTCTCGCTAATTAATCTTATTGGTGTTCTGTATTATCAGAAAAACATGCTTATGCTTGACATAAAGTTTGATAATTTCCTTTATAAAGACAATGAAAAAGTTAAAAATCGCATGTTAAAAATTATCGACTGGGATTCTATCGTAGAGTTAGATATTGCAAAAAAAATGCCTGTAGATCTACCCATTCATTCCTCAGACGGATTCAGACCTTATGAAGTTGAAAAACATGAAATTAAAAATATTGGTATTAAAAGTACAATATTTATGCTGGGAGCCTGTTTGTACCAAGCCTTGTTTATGCCTAGCATTCTGAAAGGTGAGTTATTACCACTTCCGGTAAGGCCAGGAACAGATATTGTTTCTATTGAATATGACCAAAGAATTTCACAAGCCTTTGAAAAACTTGGACTTTCTCAAGGTTTTCAAAATAAATTTTTTGATATTATGCGAAAAAGTTATACTCAAGAAATAGATGATCGTTATACTGCGGACGAGTACTTTACAGAAATTGAAAAAATGTCGGATGATGTCCAAGTTCTTTTGGAAATCTACGAAAACAAGGGCGTTCATCCGGAAGTTATGTTAAATAATGCTATAAATGATGTTCTAGATAAGGATAAGTTTTCGGCGGATAATTTTGATCCTGATTTGTTTACTGAAATTGAAGTAGTAAATGATTAAAAATAAATATTTTTATCTACCCGCACTCAAAGAGTGCGGGATCTTTTTTATCAAAAACCAAAAAAATATCACTCATAAATAATTCTCCTATAATAGTATTTAGAAAATCAAATAAATTATAGGAGAAAAGCAAAAATGGGTACAGATGTAAAAATACCAATAAAACGCATTTTGGAGGAAAGCATGTTAAAAAATCACGCTTCTTATGAAGAAGATGAATTTAACTTACTAAGGAAATATTTTATAGCATGTTTAAATGGAAGATATTTTGAACCCGAAGATTTATCTGTGATGGTTAACAGATTTACTGAAAAAATTAAAAGTATTTGTACCGAATGTAAAGTTAGTTATTTATTAGACGATTGTGCGATAGACATTTGCACGCTTTATGTGGATTGCGATTTAAAACGTGAAAACCCTATGCTTTATGAAATAAATTTTTATAAAGCTGTAACTGAAGTATTATTTAGAATACCAGATGCTGATTCAGATAGTATATTTAGTTGTGCTCTTACAGAAATAGTTGCTGAAAGTCTATATAATATAGATACAAACGGTAGCCCCATAATCATGCCTAACTTATCTTTTGAAAATATCGGCGATACGATTTTGGAACTTCGAGCTGGATATGAAAAATATAACTTGCCAATAACTTGTATAAAGCAGTTATTTGTTTGCAGAAAAATTAATGATAGAATTCTTATAAGGGAAATATTCCTCAGAGGCTATAATTACGCTATTTCTAAACTTTATGAAAATCAACTTAATTTCGAAAAAAGTAAGGAATTGGTTTCTTTGCTTGAAGATATGTTCCAAATGTATATTAAAAGAGTTTCTTCGAATATTTTTGATTCGCAAGAATTAGAAACTTTGAGAGTATATCAAAGATATCTTAATAAAATTTTTCCTAAGCAAAATATTGGCGAGTACTTTACTTTCCTTGCACTGGTAACAGAGGACAGTTTAAGAAATGAATTTATAGAAAATATAGATTCTTAATGAAAACAGGAGACTGATATGGTAATTCTATATCTTTTAGTTATATTCTATCTTGCTTTTTCTTTTATAAAAGGAATTATAAACATAGAACTAAGCCTGATTAATATAATTTTCCAAATAATAAAGTTATGTGCAATAATAGGCCTTTTAATTATTATCATAAATTGTTGATATGGTTACTCAATATACTGTATAATGGTTTACAGAGGTGAATAATATGCACGCTGAAAATATCTTAGAAAAAGTAAAGAAAAGTCCGCTTGTAAGAAAATATATAAACGGTGAATTAGTAGATAAGGTTTATTTTATTAATGCTGATGGCGGATATGGTAAGACTACGGCTTTAAATTGTCTTTATTATTATCTTGTAAATATGGCTTCAAGTGGAAATCATATTGTTCCGATTTTTATTGATGTTAAATTATTAATGGATTTTGGTGATGACAGAAAAAATGAAGGCCTTGGAAATATGCCAAGACCTTTAGAGAGGTATATTGTAAGAAAATATTGTGGGTATGATAGTGATCCGGATGAATCACTTCTTGAAAAAGTTATAAATATTTTTAGTAAAAATATTTCACCTGAATTTCATAGTACCTATATCTACTATATTTTTGTTGACGGCATTAATGAGGTTGATGATAGTACTAAGCGTATTATTTTAACCGAAATAAAAGAAATGTTAGAGTGTGAACATGTTAAATTTTTCATTTCATCAAGAATAGATGAGAAAGAACTTCCAGATGAAACTATTAAATTTAAATTAAAACCGTTAGAAGAACAGAGCATAAGAAGGTATTTAGATAATAATTTCGGCAGTAAATACAGGGAAAAAGTTGATATAAGTAAAATCAACGACTCATTAGTTGAAATTCTGCGTGTTCCAATGTATTTGTCTGTGTTTAGAAAAACCTATGATGAAAAATCACCGTATCCAGATATTTACGAGCAAACAACAGTCAGAAAAGCAGATTTGCTTGACAGTTATGTGCAAAAAATCTTAAAAGATAATAAACAAAAAAAGCGTAAAGAGTATAACCCTTTAATTGAATTTGTGATTAATTATTATCTTCCTGCATTAGCTTTTTTGATGATAAAAGAAAACGGATTTAGCATTGATTTTGATAGTTTAGAAAAATTGGACATTAATTATTTTAAAACATTTTTCAAAGGTTCTAAAAGAGAAAGTTTGAAAGATATAGTTGACAGTAAACATTACAAACCTTTACTTATAAGTTGTGACACATTTTCTTTGATAAAAGAAAATGATGATGGTGTTTCTTTTGTTCACCAAAACTGGCGTGACCTTTTTGTTGCAAAGCATATTATTAACTGTATGAATGCAGAAAAGTTAGACGAACTTGAGGAGTCAGTTTATCCCAATATACGCCAATTTGTGGGAGAACTTATCCGCGAATATGATTATGAATTTAAATATTCTAAAAACTATGATGATGACAATGATAATCGTAAATGCGAGTGCGACTTTGAGAAAAAAGATAATTTAAAAACTTGGAGCGATTCGCCTATTGAGCATTTTATGAAACATAATGATCTGGGAGATTCATCCATTGTAACTAAAAATCTTATTGAAATTATGAAAACATGTCGAAATGGAAATATTACATCTTCATATGACGGACTGGATTTGAAATATGTTAGTTTTTTTAAATGTAATCTTAAAGGCTCGACTTTTAACAATACAAAAGTTTATTCTTACAACTTTATTCCACCAGGTCATACAGAGTCTGTGAATTCAGTAGCGTTTTCACCAGACGGCACAAAAATAGTCAGCGGAAGTTGGGATGAAACAATTCGTATATGGGATGTTGAAACTGGTTTACAAGCAGGTGAACCACTCACAGGTCATACTGGTTCGGTGAATTCAGTAGCATTTTCATTGGACGGCACAAAAATAGTCAGCGGAAGTTGGGATAAAACAATCCGTATTTGGGATGCTGAAACAGGTAAACAAATAGGAGAACCACTCACTGGACATACTGACTATGTAACATCTGTAGCATTTTCTTCTGACGGTACAAAAATAGTCAGCGGAAGTAGAGATAAAACAATTCGTATATGGGATGTTAAAACTGGGTTACAAATAGGAGAACCACTCACAGGTCATACTGATTGTGTGAATTCGGTAGCATTTTCACCTGATTGTGAAAAAATAGTTAGCGGAAGTTGGGACGAAACAATACGAATATGGGATGCTAAAACTGGTAATCAGATATGCAAATCTCTTATAAAGCATATAGGTAGCATCTATTCGGTTTCTTTTTCCTCAGATGGTGTAAAGATAGCAATTGGCAGCGATGATGAAATAATCTATATATGGGATGTTGCAAATGGTTTTCAGATAGGTAAACCTTTTATGGGACATACAGGTAGCGTCTACTCAGTTTCTTTTTCACCAGACGGTAGAAAGATAGTAAGTAGTAGCGATGATGAAACGATCCGTGTTTGGGATGTTGAGACAGGATTACAAATAGGAAAACCATTCATAGGACATACTTCTTGGGTGAATTCAGTAGCATTTTCTCCTGACGGTACAAAAATAGTTAGTGGAAGTAATGACAAAACTATACGAGTATGGGATGTTAAAACAGGTAAGCAAGCAGGGAGAATAATTGTGGGACATAATCATTTCGTAAGTTCAGTAGCAATTTCACACGATGGTACAAAATTAATTAGTGGGAGTGAAAATGGTACTATACAAACATGGAATTCAAAAACAGGATTAGTAATAGGAGAGCCAATCATAGGGCACACGGATTGCGTAAACTCAGTAGCATTTTCACCAAATGACACAAAAATAGTTAGTGGAAGCCTTGATAGAACCATACGAATATGGAATTCAAAAACTAGTTCAGAGATGGCGGAACTATCTGTAGAAAAAATGTGTTTAGCTAATTGTGTTTCATTCTCACCAGATGGTAAAAAAATAGTTAGTGGAAATGATGATGATACAATACGAATATGGGATACTGAAACTGGTAAGCAAATAGGAAAGCCGTTTATAGAGTATGCATATTTCGTAAATTCATTAGCATTTTCGCCTAATGGAACAAAAATAGCAAGCGGAAGTGGTGACGGAACAATATATATTTGGAATGCAGAAACTGGGTTGCAAATAGGCGCTCCTCTAACAGGGCATATATATTTTGTGACTTCGGTATCTTTTTCGCCTGATGGTACAAAAATAGTGAGTGGAGGTTATGATAAATCCGTTCGCATATGGGATATAGAAACAGGGTTGCAAGTTGGAGACCCACTAACAGGACATACTTCTTGGGTGAATTCAGTAGCATTTTCCCCTGACGGTACAAGGATAGTTAGCGGAAGTGATGATAAAACAATCCGTATATGGGATGCTAAAACTGGCACTCAGATAGGTGAACCTCTAATTGGACATACAGGACGAGTAAATTTTGTATCATTTTCATTTGATGGAAAAAATATAGTCAGTGGAAGTAGTGATAGTAGTATTAGAAATGGTGATGGTACTATTAGAATATGGGATTTGATAAGTCATTTGTGTACGGTTATTGAACCTATTTCTTCTTACATATCAAATTGTGATTTTAGAAACGCAAATTATAGTGGTAACGACAAAGGTGAATTTTATAAAACAATCTATTCAAATGGGGGTATTATAAAAAAAGAATATGAGCCTAAGCCCATACCGTTTGAATATAATGAAGGAAATTAATATAAAGGAGAAAATATATGAAAAATACTGAACAAGACAACACATTTACAATTATTAACGATGAGGGTAAAGAAATTAAATGCGAAATTTTATTTACTTATGAGAATGAAGAAACAGGCGTAAACTATATGGCATATACAGATAATACAACTGACGAAGAAGGTAATACTAAAGTATATGCCTCGATTTTTGATCCGGAGCAAGATAATCCGGAACTTCTGCCGATTGAAACCGAAGAAGAGTGGCAGCTTATAAATAGCATCCTGGAATCTTTAACGGACAGTGATGAGGAATAGTGTAGAAAACGCTGCCAATTGATTCTAACAAAGTAAGCCGGAAAGTGGAATAATTCCCGCTTTCCGGCTCTTTTATGTGTAAAACCCGGTTCTCCTTTAGCGCAAGAAACCGTGATATATTTTATATAGAAAGAGTTTTCTTTCTTATATGATTTTGCAAAGGGGAATTTTTATGAAAAAACACGATATTTTTTACGCCTTTGATGCAAACGGCAAAAAGAAAAAATATGAATGCCTCGCCGTATTTAGGATTAAAAGTTATGGCAGAACCTATATGGCTTTTACGGATAATATACCGGATCATGCCGGGCATAGAAAAACATATATTTCTGCCTATAACGCCGAATCGGATGATCTATGTTTGCGTGCGATCAACTCTCTTCAGGAGTGGAAAGACGCCAAAGAAACTTATTATAAAAACTTTTAATTTAAGGGGGTATTATAATGAGCATTTATGTTACGGGTGACACGCACGGCGATATAGGCAGATTCAGCGAGATCTGCCTTGGCTCTGAAAACAACCTGAGTGGGCATGATAAACTTCTCATTTGCGGTGATTTCGGATTTATATGGCATAACAGTAAAGATCATACCGATAAAGCAACAGATGATTCACTGTTAGATGAACTGTCTATGAAGCCGTATGAGATTCTGTTCATAGACGGTAACCACGAAAACTTTAATGAACTGTATTCTTATCCCGAAGTGGAAAAATACGGCGCTCCTGCCCATAAGATTCGTGATAATATCTACCATCTCGAACGGGGAAGAATATACAACATTGAAGGCAAGACTTTTTTTACCTTCGGCGGCGCATACAGCGTCGATAAAGCTTACAGAACTCAGGATATATCCTGGTGGCCGCAGGAATTGCCGAATGATGATGAGGAGTATAAACGCGCTATCGAGTCATTAAAGACGGTAGGTAATAAAGTGGATTATGTAATCACTCATACTTGTCCGGGCGAAATAGTGAAGCTTATGTTGCATAAGATCCCGTCTCCAGAGGAATATGAACTTAACGGATTTTTCGATTGGATTATGCACGAAACAGAGTTTAAACAGTGGTATTTTGGCCATTGGCATACCGACGAAAGTAAATCATTTATTATTCATGGAAAAGAGAAAATGTTTAACGCGCTGTTTTATGACGTTAAACAAGTCTGAAAAATAGGAGGGTGTATATGAAAAATAAAGTAAATTCTTTAAAAAATCTCAGTGTATTTTTGTGCCTTCTGTCGCTTGTCGTTTCAGCAGTGGCAGCATATTTTGCTGTTACCATGCATTTGGGTAAAGACAATATTGTTTCGCTTGTATTTTCAGCGATATACGCGTTAATGATGCTTATAATGGTTATTAAAGAAAAGGCTCGTTACATAGAAACGGGATATAATATCTGTTTAGGTTCTATATCTCTTGGCATACTTGTATTTTCTGTGATACACGCGTTTGTGCTTTATCATTTTAATGTGCCTTTTGAGCCTGAGACCGGCGCGGTAATTATAGTGTCTGCAGTGTCCTTTGTTAATGCTGTTACACCGCTCTTTAAACAAAATGCATTTTTCACATTTAATAAAACGGCAAAAGCGATCGGTACCGTAATCTTGGCGCTGTGTACCATTATTGTTGTAGTAAACGGGACTTGGCTGACAATTGCACTTTGCTCATCATTGCTGTTGATATACTTTGCTGATTGGCTTTATATGACAAATGATAGACTTAAGGAGGATAAGTAATGGATAGAGAAACTTGTTTAGTTGCGAAATATTCCGCCGGACCGGTTGCCGTTATTGCCGGATTGGCGATTATTATTTATTCATTGATTACATATAATAGTGCGATGGATGTTATAAATATTATTTTATGCTTTGTTCAGATGGCTTATTTTATATTTATGACTGTTCCGGATAAATTGGTAGTCAGATTATTCACTTCAGGTAGAAAAACTCGTTTTTATATTAATGCAACTTTGCTTTTGTGTATGTTTTTAAGTATTGCAAATGTTTTTATCTGCTTTTGGTCTTTCCTGAGTACTGAAGCAATAGAGGAGTATCTAAAGTTAATATACACAGGCCTTCAGGCAGCTTTTTATATCAGCCTCTATTTGTCAAATATTAAATATTCATCTAAAATTACAATTTTCCTTTTCGGCTCTGCATACATCGCATTTTATGTGTATATGTTTTTGGATTCGCCAAATGTGGTAACACCCGATGTTAATACTGCGACTTCTTTATGTGTTATTGCAATGATGGTTTATTCATACTATTTTGTAACATTGAAATCCGCTTTTTATTTTCAGCATTTTGATCTTCCCGCTCAACCGGATGATAAAAATGTTGACGAATTTATAGAGCCGCTGTATATTGTATGTATGTATCGATGTGAGCAAACCAATCATGTTATCTATCGTAATGTTAATACAGATCAGTATTATCATGGTTTGCTAGGCAAAGAATCCGATTTGGAAGAAATAAACAATGGCGCAAATACAAAAATATATGCAGAGGCGTATGAGCACATTTTTTCAACTTTTAGCCAAAATATAGGTTTATAGGAGACAGCAATATGAAGGTGTCGATGAAAGACAAGGTGCGTAACACGCCCCAAATTCTGTTATCAGATGTTTATCATCCGTTAAAGTACACGCTCATAAATAAATTTATGAGACAGTTTATTGTTCAATTTTATTTTGCCGGTGTGCGCCAGTTTGATTTTTCGATGTGCTCAGACGGCTCCTTCTTTTTTAAAACCAATTCTTTAAATCGCTGGGCAGTTATAAAAGACAATATATCTGTTTGGAAAAGAGAATTTTGTGAACTGTCTGATGAAACGGAGCATTTCAATTTTAAACAGCCCAAATTAACATTAACTGATGTCATTAAAGATCGAGATGATATAGGGCTTAATTATTTAGCCGTATATCAGATGCTTACGAAATATTTTAAAGTTTATATTAAACAAGATGGCATAATATATAGAGCAGAATTTGCGGACGGCGATTTTGTAAAATGTTCAAAAGAATTTTGTGAATCAAACGAAAAAGAAACCTGTATAGAATTTATGATTGATGATGAAGTCTTACATAAAGCAGGCAAGGATGCATCAATTAACTTTTCATATTCTGATTTTGTAGACATTGCACAAATGTGTGCAATGTTCTTTCCCTGCAGTAAAATAACTGTCCATACCGAAAATTCAGACAGTAAAGCAGCAACATTTTGTTATGATTCGCTTGCAGAATACGTAAATCAAAAATATAAATGCACTGATATTTCAAGCTCGGTATTTCGTTGCAAATCATCGGAAACGGAGCCGGTCCAAAGCGCGGCTGAGATCAGAATTGCAATTGGCAAAAGCAGTAGTGACAAAAATATTATCGAAGCATACTGTAATTACAAAAATCATAAGTATGGTAAAGTTATTGATGCGATAAATGCCGTATTAAAAACAGATGATCCACATCATTATGTTGTTGTTATAAATGTTTTTATGACTCGGCCATTGTGGCTGAATGCCTGTCAAGACGGGATAAAAAATCAGTATATTTATGACGGCATTTATAAATATTTAAATTCCGAAATAGGAATCCCTGAATAATTATTATTAAGAGCATGCAAACTTGATTGCATTGAAAGATTTATTTGCTATAATAAAAACAGATATTTTGTATTTATTTTTTTAGGTGAAATCATGAAAATCGGTGTTATAACAGATATACACAGCAATCTGCCGGCGCTTAAAGCGGTTATGGAACGATTAGATGAATTTAATTGTGATCAGATCATTTGTTGTGGAGATATAATCGGGATAGGTCCGTATCCGGAAGAAACTGTGCAGTTTATGATGAATATCCCGAATCTGATTGCCGTTCGCGGAAATCACGAAAAGTATCTGCTCGAGGGCCTGCCTAGTAAATATCCGAATGAAGAGCGAATGAGCGTTGAAGAGATGAAACATCATAAATGGGAGCACAGTTTGCTCTCACCGAGTTCTGTCGATTTTCTTAAAAGTCTTCCGTATCGGATAGATACGGTGTGTGAAGGTCAAAGTCTGTCCGTTTTGCATTATTGTATGGATCGGGACGGCCACTATATCCACTACAAACCGAATCCGTCTGAAGAAGATCTAAAACAGATGTTTTCAAATGTTGCAAGCGAAATCGTTTTATACGGTCATGACCATCAACGAAATATTTGTAAAGGTGATAAATTTTATATCAATGCAGGCTCGCTTGGCTGCCCCGCTCAAAGTAGGAACATGGCGCGGGTAGGCGTTGTAAATATTGAGCCTGGAAATGTTGAAGTTCAGACGATAAATGTTCAGTATGATGTAAACCTTGTAGTTGATAGGATTGATAAGTTGTATTATCCCGATGCCGGCAACATCAAAAAATACTTTTACGGCGTTTGGTAATTCAGCAGAGTGCTGAATTTTATCCACATCTCATATGGCATATGGTTTTTGTTTTTCTCCCAAGCACCTATGCGTTGGCGTGATGTGCCAAGCATACCAGCAAGTGCGCTTTGCGATAAATGATTTTCTTTCCTAAATTTTAAAATCTGCTCACCTTGGTTGTTCAGCAGGAACAACTGATAAGGTGAGCAGATTTTTTCTGCTTGTATTTCTAAGATTTCGCATAGTTTACTCAACTTGTCCGGTTTATGCATGGTGTACTCGTTCTTTTCAATACGCATAAGTGTATCAACGCTGATGTCGACTTTGGCAGCTACCTGTTTGATTGTCAGGTGTTTTTCGATTCGTTGCTTTTTAATAGCACCGCCAAAGGTCGAATCATCAATTCCATTAAATGCGTTGAACGAATAATGCTTGTAGTTATTCACTTTGAGTTTCACGCAAAACAGGGGAGCGTATTCGAGTGCGCCGTTCTTTATTCTGTGCAGCACATATGCGTTAGGCAATGACCTGTACACAGTCCATTCATCAATTTCAGGCAAAACGCACATATTTTGCGGCTTTAAGGCACAAATTGTTGCTGTTATGTTAGCATAGCATTTTCAATACATCGGCTGGCATATGTGGCAAGGCGGATACTTTTGTCCGGATTAAAACTGTCTATCGCTTTGATCAGTCCGATCGTGCCGATGGAGATCAGATCATCCGTGTCATTGGTTTTGGAATAATACTTTTTAACAATGTGGCTTACGAGCCGCAGATTGCGCTCAATCAGCAGTGCGCGCGCGTCTTTATCTCCGTTTTTCAGCCGTTCCAAAGCTTCTTTTTCTTCTTTTCGGCTCAGCGGTTTCGGAAAACTGGAGGCGTTGTTGATGTGCAGAATAAAATACAGAAAATTTGCACTCAAAAAAGACAGAATTGCAGAAATCATTTTCATCACCAGTAAATAATATGTGTGCTCCTTTTTTGAAATGCAATAAATGTTTCTGTCTACCGTCCGCTATGAATTTTGAATTGGAATATAGGAATCTATTTTCCCGTAGCCGTCGTTTTCTGTTTGCGGCGCCGTTTACTCTTCCATTTCCTTTTGGATCCATGCCATAAGCAGATTCACGATTTTTTCCTGCTGGCTTTTCGTCAGTTCTTTATTTTTCGGCACCTTATACCATTTATTCAGGCAACCGCGGCAGCAGCAAGCACAGGCGTGCTGTGCTTTGAATACGGGATGTCCTCGCATCGGCGTCTGCTTGCCGTCGTTCGGAATCCGCGCCGGCGCAAGGCGTTCACGGATAAACTCTTCTGCGTGGAATCGGATCGTTTCCATTCCCTTATTTTTGATATATTCTTTGTCTTTTTCATTCAGGTGAAAACTTGATCTGAATTTGGATCTGTTTAATTTTTCTAAAGCCTCATCTATCGTTTGCATAATTTCCGCCTACAGTTTCAGAGAACACTATGTTTCATCTATATAGATTTCGATTTTGGCATATCTATGATTTTGCGCATATTCAAAGACTTTTGAATTTCTGATATGATCAAAGATCTCTTCACCCGTTTCATCCCAAAAGGTTTCGGAAAATGCTTTGTTTTCCGAATCGGGATTATAAAGAATATCAGTATGAATCTGATAATATTCGTCGTCTTCAGCCGGAAACTGTTTTACAAGTGAGAAATAAAATTGCCTTTTGCCCATAAAATCAAATGTGCCGGTTTCGAATAAAAGGGCGCTTTCTTCCTCCATTGGCGAGTACCATCTTTCAAAGCTCTCTATAATTTCGTCAATATTCATGCTGTCCCGGATCATGTTTTTTAATTCTTCTACGGATTTGCTCATTGCGATATTCTCCTTTTAAGATATTGTGCTGCCCCATATATATTTTTCACTCAAACAAGGTGAGTTGCTCACTCTGAAAAGATTTCATTTCCTTTGGGTTAATGCTATCTTGCGCAGTTATTTTGCCGTACAGCAGGGGAGAGTCAGGATCATGTTGACCGCTACAATTGCGCACCAGCGTTTGATTAAAATTTGCATAGCAGTAAACGCACCCGTTTTTGCAGGTGTTGTATGCCCCGATGTCTATGCTGGAAACACAGCCGCAGGCGGCACGCTGATTCTTATCTTTTTCAACATGCAGTCGGTAATTTCCAATGCGTTCTAAACGATTGCGGTCAATACAGGCAGCATGACCGATTCCGTATGTGCTCAGATCCATCTCTTCAGCACAGGTGTCAATAGAAATGCCGTGTTTTGTTGCGATTTCATGGAAACAGGCTGCCAGTTCTTCCGCCTCTTCAAAAGAGGGCGGGCGGATACCAAGCGGCGCAATGTGATATTTCATGTTTTTATAGAGATCCAAAAAGCTGATCGTGCACTTTTCTGTGTAGTCGGCAAGTTTATCGCAGAGCAAAAGAAAATGTTTTTTGTGGTACCGCATAGTATATTTGGCACTCAGCAGTATGGGATCATAACGCCATACTACACGATCTTTACCGATTAGAGAAGATAATTTTTGAAACACCGGTATGATTCGTTCTTGTTTTGACGGCAGATTCCGCTCAATATCCTTGTCATACGGTGTAAGCGTAAATTGAAAATAATAAGGATAATCCCGTAACGCATCCAAATGATTCAGCATTGGTGCCGGATTTTTGGTCCAGAAAACGATGCCGTCCACCACATCGGAAGATAAGGATATCTTGCTGATCTGATGCGGGTTCATGGGATTGCGTACATAAACGTATCCATCTCGCAGCCTGTTCAAAAACCATTTCGCATAATAGCACGGAATATCTGTCCTCCGGCTTGCACTGATAATCATTTTCCCGCCTCCAAAACCGGTTTTTTAGTAGTAAGTTAAATTTGTGTGTTTTTGAGCCGATTACCGGGTGTTTTGCTGTGTTTTCACTTGCTGTTTTTACATATAGTTTCATAGGAACATAAACTTGCCTGAATTGTTCTTGCTTTTAAATCTGAAATTCGTATGGAGATCGTAAAACATCAAGTTTTTCATTCAAATCATAGCACAGATTCTTTTTTTTAACAAGCATTTAGAGTACTGCAACCATGAATATGCGGATGAAATATAATGAACGCCGGATTGCATTTGCAATCCGGCGTTCGTTTGTCTAATGCGATTTATTTTTATTATTCGTATTGTGTTACGTTGAAATCATAACCAAGATACGTTTGGTATTTTGTAAAATCCGGATTTCCTTTTTGTATTTTAACGGTTTTCAGATTCGGCAGCCTTGCATACAGATGTTCGGGGTCTGCCAACATGGAAGTGCTCGGAATATAGATAGTTTCTAATACCGGCTTTGCTCCTTTAGGCACCACCGGGAAATTTATATAGCAGTTTTCTGGAAAATGAAATTCTTTATCCGCTTTTGCGCCGGGATAGATATAAAGTTTGCTGCTGTATGTACCGCCGAGTATATTGCCATACGCAAATACTGCGCCGTTATACGAATAATATTTGTTATCGGATTCGGGCGCTATATTGATCGCCTCTAAATACGGGTAAATATGATCTATGAAATCCTGCTGTTGCGGAGGACGGCAGCTCTTGTGCAGATTCAGAACCTTTAAATATTTGCAGTTGCTGATGTTTCTGCCGCAGGATACGCCGCCGCAAAAATCCGGCACGGTGAATGTAGATGACGTGTTTCCTTCGCAGTAAACATACATACTATATTTTTTGATGCCGCTTTCGTCCCAGTAAAATACGCCGTCCACAAATTTTGCCTGCCAGTGGTCTATTTCAATATCAGTTAATACGGGCGTTTTAACCGCAAATTCAAAATTAAATACAAAGTCTGTGTTTTTCGGGAAAACGATTTTTCTTAGTTGCGGAAGATCATAAAATGTCTGGCTGGATATTGTCAGGCAATGGTACGTTTCACTGTCTTTGAACGTGACGGATTGAATGTTCGCATTACCGGAAAATGTTTTTTCAGCAATACGTTCTACGTTCGTTCCTTCTATTTGGTCGGGAACCAGAACATTTTTGTCATTTCCGGTATATTTTGTGATCTCCAGTTTATTGGCGCTGTTGATCTTGTATTCCCAGTCATTGTAATTCAAAACGGGAGGCAGGTTGTTTGTGTCGTCCTGACCGGATGAATCGTTGGGGGAGGAATTTGTATTTTGATCGGATTGGTTTTTAGAATCGGAATTTCCGTTTATATTTGATCCGCCGGCAGTATTTTCTTTGTTAGTGTCTGTGGAGGAAAGACTATTTCCCTGTTCGGGAACTAAATTTTCGTTTGTGCCGTTATCGTTTCCCAGAATTCTGTTTAAAATCGCTTCCGCTCTGGTGATCGGCTTGTTTTCTCCGGTGCTGTCCTGCTCTGAAATCGCCGCATTTGTTTTGTATGCGCCGTCCACCGGTGACAGCATATACGCCGTAAAAGGAATCAGCGCGATTAAACAGAGCAGCGGTACTGCAATAGCCGCTTTTCGCTTTTTGGATAAAGCGCGGAATCGGTTAATATATTCGCGTGTTTTAAAATGCTTGTGTCTTTTAGATATTGCATTTATCCCGGCAGAGGCACTTCTATTGCCATATACCGTAAGGCAGTTTAAGCAGATGTTTGCTTCGTCCGGCATTTTCTTTCCGCAGTTTGCGCACAGTTTTGCCAAATTTCTTCTCTCCAAAAATTAGTTGTTGCAATTATAATCATTTTATTCTATGGAAATGCTGCTTGTCAAGTGGATTCTGGACAATGACTCACAGAAGCCGGTTTGCTATATTCAAATCGCTAATTTTTTGATTTTGCCGAATTTTCCGGCACCGTTTTCTTTTCCGACCATGTTTTAAATTTACTGTCCAATATATTTTCACAAAATTTAATACTTTTTTAGTTTTATACCTTGTAAACCAGGTCCTTTACCCTGTAAATATTGTAAAAAGAAGTAATGTTTAGTAAAATTTTTTTGAACAATTTATGAATATAAAGAGTTGTGAGCAAAATTCAATTATTAACTGCTTGAAATTGCGTTTTCCAGAAAGGATTGAAAGGTTATATGAAAAAAATTATTAGTTTGTTATTATCAATAGTTATGATTGCAAGCGCGTTTTTCTGTGTCGATTTTTCAGCAATTGCGGCATATAGCGGTAGTTTTGGTCAACTCAGTTGGAATTTGCAAAGTAATACAGGAGTATTAACAATATCGGGTAATGGAGAAATGGAATATAGTGATGATGTACCTTGGAGCGAATATAAAGATTCCATAAAAAGTGTAAATATTTCTGAAGGCGTAACTTCTATATGTGATTATGCTTTTTATCGCTGCAGAAATTTAGTCGATGTTGGTATATCAAACACTGTTGTTGAAATAGGCAGTGATGCTTTTAATGAATGCACAAGTTTGGAAAAAATAATTTTACCTGAATCTTTAACTAAAATTGGGAATTTCGCATTTTCATATTGTTCTGCTTTAAAGGAGATAACAATACCTAAAAATGTAACAGAAATTGGCTGGGAGCAATTTGCAGGTTGTGAAAATTTAGAAACTATTAACTGGGACGCTAAACAGGCTTATGTTTTGACAAATAACTCATATACATATCTATTTAATTCTGCAGGTGAAAATGCACCTAATGGTTTAACTATTAATTTTACAGACAGTTGTGAATATGTTGATGGAGATCATTTGTTTGACGGATATCTAAATAATTATGTGACAACCATTAATATTGGGCGTAATGTTAATGAAGGTCACTTAACGGTGGGATCTTATTATAAAGATATTATTGTTAATTATAACTGTGAAAAGGACGGATTGATACTTGAAACATTGAACTATATTACTAGTGTTAACTCAGGATACCAATATGTTGCGAAAGGTTGTACTCTAAATATAGGTGAAAGTGTAAAAACAATAAATCGAGGATGGGACACTTTTGATACAATAAATGTTGATACAAGTAATATTGAAAAAGTTGCAAGTGGTGCTTTTCAAGAATACACTTTAGATAAGATTAACAAAATAATTTCATCTGATGATTTATCATCAGTCAAAATAATAGAAGAATATGCGTTTTATAATTCCGAAATTAATTTTGTGCCACATAATGTAGAAATAATTGGTTATGGAGCTTTTGAAAACTGTAAGAGCCTTAGGGAAATACATTTCTCTAAAAATTTAAAGCAAATAGAAGACCATGCGTTTAAAAATACTAAAATAGAAAAAATTTTCTTTGATGGAACAGTTCAAGAATGGAATAGTATAAACTCTGAATTTACGGGATTAAATAGTGTAATTACCATTTGCAGTGATGGCGTACTTAATTGTGATCATAATAATAGAGTGTACGAATCAGTAGGATCCCCGTCTCAGATCATTTATAGGTGCGAAGATTGCGGAAGTGTGTTCGGAATTTGTGAAAATCAAGCATTACATAATTTTGAATTGGTCGAAAGCATAGAGCCTACTTGTGAAGCAGATGGTTATGTTAAATATATTTGTTCAATTTGTAATAAAGAATTTATTGGTAAACCTGTATCAGATGACGAATTGCAGATAAAAGTTGCTTCAGATGAATACCCAGAATCCTTGCATAATTATAGTAATAATATAGATCAAACGGCTGAGTATTTCTATGAAGGCGCAAGCCAACTAAGTCTCCAATTCTCCGAAGAAACAAGTGTAGAAAATGGCTATGACTTTATTTATGTATACGGTAAAGATGATTTTCTGATTGGGCAATATACGGGCAATGATCTCTCTAATCAAACAATAAATGTAGAAGGTGATAGATTTAAAATACGCCTAACTTCAAACTATAATAATACAGATTATGGATATTCTTTTAATAGCATTACAGCTACTGCAAAGACTGGTTCGGAAGAATATAACTATTTAAAAGCATCAGGTCATGATTATTCTGTAACAAAGGTTGTCAGTCCGCAATGTAACAAACAAGGCTATACCGTTTACACTTGCTCCAACTGCAATAACACTTATAATGATAACTTCGTTGAGGCAACCGGAAGTCATTGTTATGTAAAGAAAGTAACTCAGGCAACAAGTACAACTCAAGGTTATACAACATATACCTGTGCTGTTTGCGGCGAAACTTACAAAGCAGATTATTTTGATCCTGCAACAGTGTATTCGGAAGAAATATCCGCAACAGCGGGTCAAACAGTAAAAGTTCCTGTAATGATAAGAGATAATGCAGGCATTATGGGATGGAAATTGACTTTTGATTATGATACGGATGTGTTGACGCCGCTTTCGGTAGAATACGGGGAAGTTATCAGCGGAGGACTCCAGGACAATATAGAAGGGGATATGGTTCCCGGTAGTATAAATGTATACTGGGCAGGTTCTGATAATGAATATTATAACGGCGTTATGTTTTATATAAATTTTGCCGTAAATGAATCCGCTGTAGGTAACACGCAAATTGATATTTCGTTTTCACAGGAAGATACTTTTGATACTGATTTTAATGATGTATATCTGAATTGCGAGCCTATCAGTTTAAACATTTCGAACAGTAGTTATTCACAGTATGCAAAGATAAACGCATATGCGAATGATGTTGTTGCGGGTGATGATTTGCAGTTAAAACTGAATATTTCAGAGATAAATAGTGTATCAGGCGCCGATATAGTCGTTGGTTACGATACAGAGAACTTTGAGTTTAAAGAAGTTTTGGCAAACGGAGTTACGGTCAAAAACAGTAATTCAAACGGAGATTTAACACTGAACATTTCCAAAATCAGTGAAGCAGTTAATAATACGGATTTCATTACGGTTATCTTTAAGTGCAAAGATAAAGCAATGTCAGGCAAATATGATTTTGCTTTATCATCAGAAGACGAGGGCGTTATCTGCAAAGGATGCAGTATAAATGTTTTGCCTTCAGCAACAAGTGAGATTGCTGAAATATATGCGGAAGATGTCTCTGCAAAGCAAAATGATGAGATAACGATTCCGATATATATAGAAAATAATCACGGCGTAATGGGTTATCGCCTTGATTTTGAATATGACGCCGATATTCTTCAGCCGATCTCAGCAACCTGCGGCAGTGATTTTATAACCGGCTCTCAGTTTAATGATTCGATTGGCCTTAAAGAAGGCGAATTCAAAGTCCTTTGGAATAATATAAGCGAGTTGTATGCTGACGGAGTTCTATTTAATCTTAAATTTAAAGTACTGACTTCCGAAAAAGCGGATACTACAATAAAAATGACTTACAGCCAGCCTGATACATTCAACGAGCAGTATGAAGATGTTGTTTTTGATTGCCAAAATATAAAACTTTCACTTAACGCACACGAACATAGTTACACCGCCGTGGTAACACCGCCAACCTGTACAGAAGAAGGTTATACAACATATACCTGTTCCTGCGGCGACAGTTATATTGATGATTATGTACCGGCAGCAGGGCATAAATGGGACGCTTGGTCATATAACGGCGACGCAGTATATAATTCCTCAAGTGATTATCAAAACGGCACACAA
>OCHA01000629.1_pt1 | contig 37460 bp, 75 predicted proteins | sample 1538591 | NCBI WGS metagenome assembly OCHA01 (sample SAMN04571710, study PRJEB22368) | human gut metagenome | biome: human gut; material: stool | host: Homo sapiens | place: Luxembourg | collected 2012-09-06 | reverse complement strand
TTATAGCGAAATATTAAAAATGTTAGATGATATAGTAGATTGCATTGACATTAGCAGAAAATCAAGTTATAGGAGGAATTAAAAATGGAATTAGTAAAGGTAAATTTATACGCTTATGCATATTATAGCGGAGTAGAATATGAGGAAAATATTTGGATCAAAAAATCTTCATATGAAAAAATCAAAGAGTGTTTTCCAACCGAAGTATATATCGCAGATATTGATGGGAAATATAGTGAAACCGAAGGAAAAGTTACAGTAAAAGAAAGTTTTAAATCAGATAAAGAATATGCCATTGAAGGGAAATTAGAATGTGATGGAGAGAGTTTAAAATGGGAATTAGAAAGTGTATATGAGAATAATAATTTAGATTACGAATTTGAGCAAGAAGAAATCGCAGAGTTTTTAAATAGCATTGACGTATATGAGAAAGTGACAGTAAAAATTCCACGCAGTAAAGTAACAGAATTAAAAACTTATGCCGAAAAGTTGTGTGGTGATTGATGAAATCTTGCTTTTATGGAGATAGTTTATGAAATTAATTATAAATGTACCACTTTCATATACGAGAGAATATCTTGAAGATTTGGACGAAAATACATTACCTAATATTGGTGATGATTTTGAAGAGAAATATTATGTTAGGCGCAAAACTATAGAAAATGATGTTTGCACTTTGGATTTAGGATTTAAAAAATTTAAGGGGCATTACCCAGATGAGGAAGGGCTATAAATGAGTAGTTGGACTTACATAACGGGAACTATAACAGTATCACCCATAGGGCGCACACAAGCGGAGAAAAGATATATTCTTGATACTGTATTGGCGCATTTACCGATAGTTTCTGGCTCAGAAAGAGATATGAATGTATATGTGATACAGAAAAATGGTCATAACAATTCATGTTCTTGTGATGAATTTGGAGAAAGAACGAATAATTTAACTGATTGGTATGGAAACAGAATCAGACGTATAGAGAATTCATGAAATGGCTTGTGAGATTAGGTAAAAGAGTTATGATCGACAATATTCTTGTAAAAATCAGTGGATATGATAAGTCTACAATCATCAAAGATTATCGTGTACAGAATGAAAAATATTCATATCAGAATGTTTTCTTGAACTTATTTGAAGACACAAGCTGGATGAAGGATGATGGAGAAGTTAATTGGTGTGAATATATGTTATATCCAAGGGCTAAGGACTCTGATTATCCAATGATGTTAGTTTATAAGTATTTCAATGATAAGGAAAATGATAAAGAAGTAGAGAGAAGAATGAAATATGAAAGGGGAAAATGAAAAAGTATAAAGAGAAATATAAGACAGGAATGATATTCAGAAGCAAGAAAGATCCCTGGACAGATTTTGTAATTGATTTTGTTTCGTACACTAGAGGATCAGAAACAGCTTATACATTCAATATGAACTCAATTATAGATTGGGTAAGAATTAATGAAGAAGCATTCAATAAACATATCAGTGTGTCAAAAGGAATTGATTATGATAAAGTCAAAAATCATGAAGTGAGTACATTTCCATATCCGTTTTTTGGAGAGATGCATCAGAAATCTATGGATAATTATATCAGAAAATATGAAATGGAATTTTGTGGTATGAGTGATAAAGAAGTTATTGTATTCAATGATGATGCTTTTGAGTATAGTTCTGGATTTAAAAAGTAACTGAATAAATAAAAGAAATTGGAATTTCAAAGGAGAAAATATGCTAATTAGAAGTCAAGATAAAACTAAATTGGTAGATATTGCAGGTAAAACAATTTCTATTGATCGTGCGAATACAATTGGAATAATGTATGCAAACAGTAATGTTTTGTTAGGAAAATATACGAGTAAAGAAAAGGCGATTAAAGTTTTAGATTTGATTGGTCAAGCTTATAATAATTTTGAGACAGGTTTTAGATGTGATGTGTTTCAAATGCCAAAAGATGAAGAAATAAATGAAGTATATAATAAAGAATATTTGGAGGACATAAATGAAAAATAGAGAGAAATTCGCTAAAGAAATTTTGAATATTGCTTGTAATGGTAGGATTATGGCAGTAACAAAAGACAATGAAGTTGTTTGTTGTGATAATATTAATTGTGAATCATGCATGTTTGAGAGTTTGGTTGGACGTTCACAGGCATGTTCCGATCAATTACGTGAATGGTCTGAATCAGAATATGTAGAGAAACTTACAATTACATCAAGAGAAAAGAATTTCCTTGGTTCCCTTCTATCTAATTTTAAATACATTGCAAGAGACTCCAATGATGCACTTTATATTTATTATAATAAGCCGAAACGTAATTCTATGGATAATTGGATAGTTGATGATAATAATTATTATTATGTATCAAGAGATGTGTATGGTAATATGTTTAACTTCATTAAATGGGAAGATGAAAAATCTTGGAGTATTGAAGATTTAAAGAAACTAGAGGTGAAAGATGAATGATTTAGATGATTATGAAGAAGATCCATATGACTATTGCTATGAATGTAGTGGTTATGGTGACAATTATTATATGGACGAAGATGGAGAATTAGTTTGTAGATGTCCTGAATGTCTTATGAATCCTAATTATGATTATTGGGAGGAATAATACATATCTAAGTAAATTTCTATGGGTGATCACCCAAATTATTTCCAAAAACAAAGAAATATTATTTTCAACTAAATGACTCAAATTCCCTTATTTTATAGGGAGTTGTACAACTACTTTATCCTAGAATTTACCTAGATTCCTTTCTGTAAAATTTGTAATGCTGCGTAAATCGGACATTTGCAACTATCCGATAAAAATAATAATTCATCGGAGAAGCGATGGGAACTTGTAAATTTTTGTGAATTTGATAAATACGCAGTTAAATCATACTGTGCAATACACAATGTAGATGAATCATTAAATCTTGGAGATATTACTAAGATTGATGAACACAACATTTCTCAATTTAATATGATTTGTGGAGGTAGTCCTTGCCAGGATTTCAGTGTGGCAGGTAAACAAAAAGGTTCAGTTTGGACTTGTAAAGATTGTGGACATGAATACAATCCATTAACGGTACATTGGTCTGAAAGAGATAAGTGTCCTGAATGTGGAAGTAATAATATTGAGAAAACACGATCTTCATTACTTGTAGAATATTTACGAGTGATTAGAGCAAATAAACCTAATTTTGGCATTTATGAAAATGTAAAAAATATTGTAGGAAAACAATTCAAAGATACTACATTCAAACTTTTCACAGATGAGCTTGAAGAATATGGATATAACGTATATTGGAAAGTTTTAAATGCAAAAAATTATGGTATTCCACAAAATAGAGAACGTGTATATTTGATTTTTATTAAGAAAGAATTAGATAATGGTAAGTTTAAATATCCTGAACCATTCGATAACGGAATGAGATTAAAAGATATTTTGGAAAATGAAGTAGATGAGAAATTTTATATTTCAGAAGATAAAGTACAAAAGATTTTAAATAGTAATTTTATGCAAGAGAAATTAAGAATCCAGGATATAAATTCATCTTGTAGTTGTTTATTGGCAAGAGATTATAAAGATCCAAAATGTATACCAACAAATAATTCAGATGCAAATTATCCGATGAGAATTGGAAATATCTATGGAGAACAATTTGGAACTGGATATGCTGGTAATGTATGGGATAAAAATGGAATATCACCAACCATAACGACTTGTACAGGAGGTGGTAGACAACCACATATTTCAGAAGTAATAGATGATAAAATTGCAATTCGACAGGCTACAAAAAAAGGATATATTGAATGTGGAATTGGTGGTGTAGCAGATTTGTCTTATCCTGAGTCAAAAACTAGAAGAGGTAGAGTTCAAGAAAACGGGAATATTTGTCCTACAATTACCGCAACTGAAACAGGCGTTTGTAGAATTGAGTCCCCTATAAGAATTAGAAAACTAACACCAAAAGAATGTTTCAGACTCATGGGATTTTCAGATGATAATTTTAAGGCAGCGGAAACTATGGTTAGTAATAGTCAATTATACAAACAGGCAGGAAATAGTATCGTTGTAGATGTTCTATATTATATATTTGTAGAGTTATATAAAGCTATGCCATATTTATTTGAAAACTTAAAGTTAAGTAGTTTCTTCTCAGGAATTGGTGCTTTTGAAATTGCTCTTGATAGGCTATATGATGGAATCAATTCTGGAAATTTTACAAAACCACAATCAGATTAAATTCTGGTTGTGAAAATGAAGTAATTTTAATTGATGACACATATGGTTTTGGAGGAATTAGATATTATACATATTACTCTCCAACTTTAAGAAGTCAACGAAGTGGATCAAAAATAATAGAACAATTAAATAAATAAGAAAAGGAGAAAACACTATGGGAATTACATGTAAACAGACAGGAAAATTTAGAGGAATGATGAGAAAAATCAAGAATGAGCAGCTTAAAATTAAAGCTGATTCAGTAAAACGTAAGAAGAAAGAAGATAAGAAAAATGCCTGACATTACTATGTGTCGTAGTAGTGACTGCCCTAAACGCAGTCATTGCTACAGGGCGCAAGCCAAACCAGACAAATTGCAGAGTTATTCAGACTTTTTTGCTGAATGTTTTCAATATAATTTCTTGCGATTTTGGAGTATGAGTGAGGAATCTGATGAGATGAAAGGGAATAATGATGAATGACATTAGTTATTGTATAATGGGTGCGTTAATCATTCTAAATATGCTTGCGGGAAAATGGTACGCTAATCGAAATAAATTAGAAAATGTCATTATCTCATGTACAACTTCAATAATTATAACAATATTAATGTGTTGCTTGGCAATGGAAGGTTGATTTCAAAATGTATTCTTTTATTTATGATATAAATGATTTTGATAAATTAAACGATATTATAGCAGATTGTAAAAAGAAACAGAGAAAAATATTGAATGAAAAATGGAAATCTTTATATAAAGAACGTTGTCCCAAATATTATGTTGAATTAGAGGAATTAGTTAAAGGATTAGATGGATACAATCATTCTTATAATATAACTACTCATTTAACATTCATTTCAGATTGGGTATATTCAAATTCGTTTAATAGTAGTTCTATTTACTATATATTACAATTTTTAAAAGAATATGATCTGTTATTGACAAAAGAAATAAAACTAATGACATGTGAAGCTTGTGCTTGTCAAGGATGCGAATATATGAAAGAACATCTAGGATATACGTGCAAAGAATGTAAAGAAAATTATTATACAGGATATGAAGGTTATTGTGATGAATGATGAAAGAAATCTTTCATAGAATGGATAAATAGGAGGGAATTATGGTATATGGAGTATTTGGTGGCTGTTATAGCGACTGGTATATAGTTGGTTATTTTGATAATCGTGATGATGCAGAAAAATGTTGTTGTATCTCTAATGCTGATTATTATGTAGAACCATTAAAAAATTTAACAAATGAAAAAGATCTGTCGAAAGTAGAATTAAAGTATACTCATGAGGTTCTTTTTGATTATGATAAAAACAATAAATACACTATGAGAAAAGAACCCGATAGATATAGATACTATATAGATAATGAATTGCATTGCAATAGCATAACGAAAAGTAATAGACGGTATAACTGGATAAAATTTGAAATTAATATTAGTCATAATGATAGAAAACTTGCTGAAAAAATTGCACAAGATTATTTGGCAGAATTACGTTCTTACGGTGATGGTAAAATTTATGATGAAAATATTAAGTTGATGAATGAAAAATTTGTAAGACCTTTTAAAGAAAAAGAAAGATTAGAAAAAGAGAAACAGCTAAGAGAAAAAGAATTAGCTGAATTACAAAGGTTAAAAGAAAAGTATGAGTAAAGAACTAAAATGGTGTAAACAATTTGTTAAGTGTAGTAACTTATCATGGTATCACAGGAAAAGGCGTGTAAGAAAAAAGAATAGGAATAGAGTAGTTAAAATGTTTTCTTGTATTGATCAATTGCCATATCCTGTTGAATGGATGGAGAAAAGGAGAAGGAATAATTACGAATAACGTACATGAATGTGTTATATGGATTGTAAGTGCGATTATTGCGATCACAGGAATAGTAATTACAAAAGATTTAGAATCAGCGATATGGATTATGATGATCCCTTTAGCAACTTCAATCTTGACTCAATGAAAAATTTATTTCAAGGAGATAGATAAATGTTTGATCCTTATGAGTGGAAAAGTAAGGTATATTTACATCCACTAAATAAAATGAATGATGTATACTATAAAGTTTGTTGTTATTGGAATGCAAAGACCGAAATGTATGATTGTATTTTAGCCGACAGTTATCTATTTAACTCAGCATATATGTCAAACTCTAAACTTCGTGGCTATTCTGCCAAATATTCCCGTCAAATATTTTTGTTTTGTCAACACGTACTTATTTGTGAATGTGATAAACCGTTTGATGAAAAGTTATGGAAGCATATAAATAACAATGGATATTCTTCTTGTCAGTGGATGAAAGAATATGAAAGATTAAAGTCTAATGGAGAATTAGATTTTATAGAAAGATATAAACAATAACAAATAATGAAAAGGAGATTGAATACATATGAGATTATTCAATAATTGGATTAACGGAGATTGCTTAAAAGAACTGAAAAAGATGGAGGCTGAAAGTGTAGACTTAGTGATTACTTCACCGCCTTACCATAATCTTCGAGTATATAGTAATGATCCTAGTGATTTAAGTAACTGTGAAAGCTATGAAGAATATTATTATCTGTTAGGACTTGTAATTGCAGAATGTGAAAGAGTTTTGAAACCAGGTGGCAAATTTGTAATGCAGTTTGAAGATTATAATTACACTATTGGTAGAGATAATAGAAGAGGTAAAGAATCGCTTGTAGGTGAAATTAATAATATGTTCACTGATAACGGATTTGTTCTTTGGAGCGAAATTTGTTGGGAGAAATATACACCACAAAGAGCTATGATTTCAGATGGTTCATTATGGTATAGAAATCTTAAAGTAAGAGATGCAATTATCGCTGCAAACTTTGGATATGTATATGTGTATAAAAAGAGTACGACTGGCGAAATGGAAAAAGAAAGCGGTTCAGATATTACTCTTGAAGAATGGGCTACATACGCTTCTGGTGTATGGAAAATTCCTAATACATCTGTTGGCGGTGCAAATCACATGACACCTTATCCATATGAATTATGTAAACGTCTTATTAAATTATATTCTGTTCCTGGTGATGTTGTACTTGATCCATTTGCAGGTAGTGGAACAACAAATAGAGCTGCGATTGAAAATGGTAGAAATGCTATTGGAATTGAATTAAATGAAAAATTTTATAATGCTGCACAAGAGATTTTTGATAAATGGGATGATTCTGTATAACCATGATAAGATGATTGATCGTTTTAAAGAACAGCTTGCTATTGGAGAACTCAATAAAGAGAAAGGTAAAGCTGAAAAGGAAGAACAGAAACAAATGAGAGATAGAAAGAAAGAACTTCGTTCAGAAATTAAATTACTTGAAGAACAGTTAAATGCTTTAGGTATGAAAAAGTCAGAGATTAAGAAGTTAAAAGAATCTGTAAAAGATGAGGTATCTGAATAATTGGAAGAAATTTGGAAGGGTATTAATAATTTTGAACAATATTATGAAGTAAGTAATTTAGGAAATGTAAAGACGTTAGAAAGAAATGTATGGAATAGATTTTCTTATGTGACCAGACCTGAAAGAATAATGAAACAAGATACAGATAGATATGGGTATAAAGGTGTATGTATTCATGTTGGAAATTATAAGAAACGACATACAGTACATCGTTTAGTTGCAGAAGCATTTATTCCAAATCCGTATAATTTACCAGAAGTTAATCATAAAGATGGCAATAAAGAGAATAATTCAGCGGATAATCTTGAATGGGTTACTGGATCAGAAAATATTAAACACGCTATTAATAATGGATTAAAAACAACTACAACAATAGAAAGACCAGTAGTTCAAATTGACATGAAATCCTTAATGGTGATTAACAAATTTAATTCGTTAAGTGAAGCACATAATAAAACCAATACAAATACGACTGGTATTATGAAATGTTGTAAGGGGTATGGATATACAGCAAATGGATTTAGATGGGCTTATGATAATTCTTATAATATAGGAGATATTATTAATTTGCCAGAAATCAAAAGAAATTCAACTAAACGAAAAATGGTAGCACAAATGTCATTAGATGGAATAATTATTAATATTTATAATAGTATTTCTCAAGCATCAAAAGAAACAAATTCTTCTGATAGTGCAATATCATTATGCTGTAAACATTCTTTAAACAAACATAAAGGTTTTAAATGGTGTTATGCAACAGAAGAAATGAAAATTGGAGATATAATATGATTTCACTAGAAATTCCAGTAGAGAAAATCCCTTATGTTAGAACTATTGAGGGACGAAAGTTTAAAGCAGGCAAATGGGAATTTCCAGATTCCGCATTGCCAAAACTACAACAATATGGGTTAGTTTCTTCTGATATTAAGGTTGAAGAAAAGGAGATAGTTCAATATGAGCTATCTCCATACCTAAGAAAGTATCAGAAAGAGATTGTAAATACAGCATTAAACGCTGGTTGTTATGGTATTTTTGCAGATACAGGTACGGGAAAGACTGCTATTTCGCTAGAAATTGCAAAGCATTATGGTAAAACATTGGTGTTATGTCCATTATCTGTTATAGAAACTGCGTGGATGGACGATTGTAAACAGTTTTATCCAGATTTAAAAATAATTAATTGTCATGGAAATACAAGAAAAGAAAGACTTGAAGCATTAAAAACAGATTCAGATATTTATGTTATGAATTATGATAGCTTTAAGATTTTGAAAAAAGAAGTATTGTCTATGGATTTCCAATGCGTGATTGTTGATGAAAGTCAAGTAATGAAGAATATGACCTCTCAAATCACAAACTATCTATTACAGTTAATTACTGTAATTCCACATCGTTTTGTTCTTAGTGGTACTCCCACACCAAACTCAAATCTTGAAATATTTCCACAAATGAAATTTGTTGACACAGAAGTATTTGGTAACAATTTTTTTGGATTCCAGGCAAGGTATTTTACACAAGATTTGTCTGATCCGCATTATTGGTATCAAACGGATGAGAATAAACAGGCATATTATAACCGTTTGAGAGATAAATCAGTATTTTTAAAGAAAGAAGATTGTGTTGATTTACCGCCAAAAGTATTTGAAGTTAGACGATTTTCATTAGGAAAAGAACAGAATAAGTATTATCAAGATATGCTACAGAATATCAAAGATAATATCAATGAATGGTCGAAGTTTGAATTTACGGCAAAGTTGATGAAACTTAGAGAAATAGTAAGTGGATTCGTAATCAATAAAGATCGAACTATCACAGATTTTGATACAAGTAAAAACAAAGTATTAGAAGATTGTTTTGAAGAAGTTGGTGATAAACCTGTAATCGTTTGGTGTCAATTTCAACATGAGATTGAACAATTAGCGGAGAAATACAATGGTGTGGGACTTACTTCTAAAACAAAGAATCGTGATGATGTTATCAGAGATTTTAAAAATAACAAAATTAAAAGGTTATTTACACATCCGAAACTATTAGGACTTGGACTTACATTTGTAAATTGTACATATAACATCTATTACTCTATGAGTTTTAGTTATGAAGAATTTAAGCAAAGTCAAGATCGTATTCATAGAATTGGTCAAGAGAATAAATGTACATATATTATTTTACAAGGTAAAGATACTATTGACGAGAAAATATATAACTGTTTGCAGCGAAAAGGTAATGCGGTGGATGAATTATATATGGAAATGGGATTAAAGAATGGAGAATAGATGCGATATCAAGGTGGTAAAAGTAGGATTGCAAAACAAATTTCGGAGGTAATTAATGAGATACCAAGACGGCAAATCGAGAATTTCCAAACAGATAGCAGAAGTGATGAAGAACAATACGTTCTTGAGAGAGAGAGAGTAATTTAACTCTTGTTAGTTTATTTTGTGGAAGTTGTTCTGTAGAAAGTAAATTGATATTTTTTACAAAGAAAATACTTAACGATAAACATGAATATTTGATTGAGCTTCTTAATGGTGTAAAAAATGGATATGAACTTCCTGATTATATATCAGAAGAACAGTATAAATATATTAGAGAACACAAAGATAAAGATAAAATTCTAACGGGATTTGTTGGATTTGGATGTTCTTTTGGTGGTAAATGGTTTGGTGGATATGCAAGAAATAAAACTGGAACAAATTATGCTGCACAAAGTAAAAAATCTTTGTTAAAAGATATGGATACTTTGCGAGATGCAGAGTTTATTTGTATGGATTATAGAGATGTTCCGCTTCCAGATGATTGTGTTATTTATGCTGACCCACCGTATGATAACACGACAGGTTATGGAAAAGAGAAATTTAATTCTGAGGAATTCTGGGCTTATGCTAGAAAAGTTAGTCAAAATCATATCATGTTCATTTCTGAACAAACAGCTCCTGAAGACTTTATTTCAATATGGGAAAAGCCATTTACAAGAACATTAGATGTCAATAAAAATAATCAGTTCAAAGTAACTGAAAAGTTATTTGTACATAAAAATAATTTTAAATATATTGAGGATGTAGTCGCATAAGCGACTATATTCCTTAGATGAAACACGAGTTTTATTATAGCATTAAAGGAGTTGCAATATGAGTAAATATTGGGAGAATATTGGTAACAATAAATATGGGAAATCATGCTATGCATTATATTTTACATTATTTGATGAAGATGAAAATGATAATAAGATTCTTGCCATTGTAGTGCAAGATAATGATATTTCAGGATATTATCATTATGTGTCAAGAGAAATGAATGTGGAAGATGATGATTTAATGGCTGAAAATATTGAAGATGCAAAAATACAGATTGAAAAGAAGTTAATTGAATTTTGGAAAGATGAAATTGCAGCAGTAGAAGATAAAATAGAAAAGTTTAAAGAGGGCAAAATATGATTCTAAAAGAGAAATATAGTTTAGGTAATGATAAACAATATTATTGTAAATTTACAGAAGAATTAGACCGATGTGCAGGATTAGATATAAGAGAATATCCATATTATAGGCATTATCTATTGGATTATAGGGATAGAGATAGATTTCATAATTTTCCAATTCGTGTTCCTGGTGGTACAGTTGGTGGAATTTGGGTAGATGACCACAATGTAATTATTGCGATTAAAGTTGATACAGATTATGTTGTGAAAACATATTCTGATGAATTAGGTGCGATTATAGAGAAATACATTGGTAAGAAGATTAAGTTTGAGAGGTGAAGCGGTTGATTGCAATAAGTGATCGTTAGAAGATGAAAACGGATACATCAATGGTTCCCCTGTTGATTGGTGGAAGAAAAATAAATGGGCGTGTAGTTGGTGTTTGTTATGTATGATAGCACAGATTCCAATTGTAATATTAAGATTTGTACTTATGGTAATTTGTTTTATCCCATATAAAATTTATGAATACTTGGAAGATATGATTTTTTAAGAGGTTGAAATAAATGGAAAGATTAACAGAAAGATATCCAAATAATGAAAAGAAAGGGATTGCAGGAATAAAGGTATTTGAATCTGAGAATAAAATACCTATTGTTAAAGTATTAAGCGGAGAATATTTATATCCTGCAATTGAAAAGCTTACCACTTATGAAGACTTAGAAGAACAGGGCTTGCTTGTGAGATTGCCAGTTGCGACAGGAACTAATGTGTATGTAGTAGGATCATTTCTTGATTGTATTTATGATTATGAACATTGTGAAGCTACTCAAAAATGGAAATGTGAAGAATATGTTCAATGCGAGTATGAAAAGAAGAAATATTATGTAAAAGAAATTAAGTTTACTTCAATTATGAAGAATTCTATAGGAAAATCTATTTTCCTCACTCGTGAAGAAGCCGAGAAGAAGCTGGAGGAGATGAAGAAGAATGGGAAATAAAAAACATCAGAATTGCTTCAAATACATAAATCCGTATGGAACAGTATTCATTTGGTGTAATGTCGCAAACAGTAACCCGTATGGTGCAAGTTATCTCAATTCATTTCAAGACGGTTGTGAAGATTATGCGGATAATTATAATTATTGTCCGTATTGTGGAAAAAAGTTGGAAGTAATAGAGAAAATATAAGGTAAATGGAGATAAGAAATGATCGAAGTGATAAAAGAAATTCTTATGATGTTGGGGATATACGTAGTTGCCGCTATTATTTATGGATTACTCTGCACAATAATCAATAAATTCAATAGATGGCGAAAGAATGGCTGCAAAATAAAGTGTCTCTGCAAACCGCATAAATACAAATTGGTTTGGTATTGGAAGGATGCTGAGGAAGCTGTTCTGGAATGTAAGAAATGCGGTAAAAGAAAGCGAGTATTCATTGATTATGTTTCCATTAAGGAGAAATTTCATTAGGAGGACTAACATGAAGTCAGAAGAAGCATTAAAAGAATTAAGTTATGACGACACAGCTTATGGTGGTAAATGTATTTACGAAGTTAGAATGAAAGCCATTAAAGCATTGGAAAAACAAATTCCTAAGAAAATCACAAATATGAAATCCATTCTCGATTTTTCTGGAAACTATTATACTTCAAGAGGAAATTGTCCTTGTTGCGGAGAAGGACTTAATAGATCTTTTATTTATTGTGATAAATGCGGACAAAAACTTGATTGGGAGTAATAGCAATGTGTAAAACAAGTACAAATATTAAACATAATCCAAAAACAAAAGTAACCGATATAGAACAAATTTTCGAGGTTGTAGATGATAAGCCATACTATTCATTAAAGTATAAAAAAGTTGGGGAAGACTATTATCATATAGGGTATAGTTCATATGATTTCCATAATGTTATTCAATGGGAGTTAGAATATTTTGAGCTTGCAAATTGTATTGAATGTAAATATGGACAGAAAGATGCTGTAGGGAGAAAATGTCAAGCGTGTATAAACAAAAATATGTTTGAGAAAATAGGAGGAATAGAAAATGATTAGTCTAGTAGGAAGCAGATTTAGAGTAGAGTATGATTTTGATAACAATAAATATAGAGTATTCACAAGAAATCATAGTGGACAAAAAGAAGTCACGGAATCTTTGAGTGCGGAAGATAAGGAAGAACTATTAGATGATTTGATTTATGCTATTACGGAACTGGTTGCAAAGGAATCTTGAAACGGCAGTTTCATTTATGAAAAGGGGATAAATTATGGATGATTTGAATAAAAATTTGGAGTCAGAATTAACTCCTCAACAGTATTTTAATAAAATAAAAGAAAGAAAACATAATATTACGGATGATGAGTTGGTTAAAGTTTACGATAACTGCTTGGAATTGATAAATAAATATAAAATAACAGGGCAGAAAAAGGGTATGAAGAAGCTCATGTTTCATCTTGAGTGTATAGAAAAGGAACGTGAGATTGTAAAAATGGGTATTAATACTTTTATTTATCGAGATGATATTGAGGAATATATTGATTCTGTTGCAAAAGATACGGTAAAAATTATAGAATTGGAGAATTATGAAAGAGAAATTCCTGATGATATTGTAAGCATTATCGAAAAAGTTAAAGATAAATTTGATCAATTATATGTTGTATTTACTGATTATACAGGAAAAGTCGAAAGGCAAATTGAAAAAGAACGTAGAGAAAAAGATCCGATTTTATTTGGTACATTTCAAAATCAATCGAATAGAACAGTAATTGATAGATTTTATTATATCGGAGATTGGGAAGATGAATATTGTGATTTAACTCTTGATAAAATGGTGAATGAAACTGAAAAAGTAGGTATGAGAAATATTACAAAAACAATTTCTACACCAAAAGATATTGTAGAACTTAAAGAACAACTAGATTCTCTTGAGAGTAAAAATAACATTTACATTGTTACTAATGAAGTAAAAAAGAAAAATGTGTTTACCAATATTAAATCATTTTTAACACGGAGCAAATAACAATGAAACCAAATATTGATTTAACCGAAAATCAAATATTTAGCAGAATTAATTTTGATTCCATCGTAAATACAATTAGTATTAAATATTTTCGTATTCCGTGGAATATCGGATCGGACTATTCTGGTGATGAATATGATTTATCTCATCAAAAGAAATCACTTATAGCTCTTGGTGACAGAAAACAAAGAGAAGAAGTAAAGCTTTATAGAAAAATGGACAGTGGGAATTATTGTGAGTGTTGTGGTAAAAGAATAAATTTAATACCTTGGAATAAAGAGATGGGGCTTTGTGAAAGATGTGATAAATCAATGGAATATGATTTTAATGATAAATGTCCTTGGAGAGCAAAGAACAACATAATAATAAGCTGAATTGTAGTTTTAATGGAAAGAATTGGAGAAGATATGTATACAGAAACTAATAGAGGATTTACGATAATCACTAATTTTGGATGTGATTGTCATTGTAAATATTGCATTACAAAACATCATCCAATTTTGCAAAATGCAATTACAGATAAAAGTAAAATAGACTGGGAATATTTGGAAAAGTGTGTTTCTGAATCAAATGCTCCCACGATTAATTTATCTGGTGGTGGAGATCCGTTTTATAATTGGAAAGATAATCTTGATTTTTATGATAAGGTGTATGAACTTGCGAAAAAATATAATAAGAAACTAGACATACATACAAGAATTTTACCAGATGATATGGATTTAATTAAGAAATTTAGAAAAATTGCATTGAGCATTGAACCAAACGATTCTCATGCTATAGAGAACCTAAAGGCGAGATTACCTGAAATAGAAAAGACTACAAAAGTACGAGTTATTAATGTTCTCAATGATAGAATGACTAAAGAAGATTGTTTGCAATACATAAATAAAATGCGTGGTATTGGAGTTAAACAAATTACATTTAGACAAATGTTTGGGAACAAAAAAGCATATCAAAATTTCTTAAAAATCAAAGATTCTATTGATATTCCAGACGTTATTCCAGAAGTTATGTTTCTACCAGATGGAGAATATCATCATTATTATTTCACAACTAATAATAAACTTTATCCGTATTTCTTTGGATATACAGAAAATGATAGAAAAATGTGGATGAAGAAGTATGAAGAAATTGAGCAATATTGTGGGTAAAGGAGAATAATTAAATGAAACATTTTGAATTAGTGAAAGAGTATACCTATCCAAGTGGAAGTGTTTATGTACTTTATAATAAAGAAAAGAATTTTTATATTGAAACAACATCTATGCAAGACGTAAACACAAAAGGTAAATCACAGGAAGTTATTATGACTGACGATGTAGAACTGATTAAGAAAAATCTAGTTCCATTTGAAGAGAAATGGCTTACTGCGATCAGTACACAGTATGGATGTCCACAACATTGTCAGTTTTGTTTAGTTCCAGAATTAGGGTTTCACGGAAATCTTTCTACAGAAGAAATGTGGGAGCAACTTGAATTTGTATTTAATCAGCATCCACAAGTCATGAAAAGTGACAAAATCAAAGTTGGATTTGCACGTATGGGAGAACCACAATATAACTGGAAGAATATTCTACAAGTTATGAGAGATATGAAAACATATAAAGAAGAATTTAGATTTTTACCTTGCTATAACACAATTCTTCCAAAAGTTAAAGTGTATGGGAAATCACCTATAGATGTATTAAAGGACGAAGTAATGTCTGTAAAAGAATATTTAGATGGATTTATGCATATCCAAATTTCTACAAACAGTACAAATGAAGATGAGAGAAAGCATCTATTTGGTGGGGCAGATGTGGTAACAATTGAAGAAATAAAGAGAGAATTTAATAATATGCCAAACAATAATAGACTTATTACTCTTAATTTTATTTGTGGAGCAGGTTGGGAACTTAATCCAGATAAATTATATGGTCTTGATCCAAATGTATTCTGTGTAAAAATTACACCACTTAATACAACAACTGCTACGAAAGAACATGGTCTTGAAGATGCGATTCAGTGGAATTGGAAAAATATGAATAAAATTAAAGAAAAAGTAGAAAGATGTGGACTTAAAGTTGTTGTTGATGTAGCTGCAAAAGCGGAATTACCATTATGCTGTGGTAATTTGGTACAGGATTATAAGAGAAGTCGTAAATAAAATGATTAAATGGGAGAGAGATATTTATGTTTGTACAAATTAAAGATATAAAAGATTATATTCATAAGTGTAATGTTGAAAAGTTACCCATAACTTATGATGATAAAATGGAAGTAAATTTATTCGGTAATAAAGTTTTAGTAGAAAGAAACGAGTGGTTATGGCATTTACATCTAAAATTAACTGATGTATGTAATGCAAAATGTTTTTTTTGCGTAGAGCAGAATGCTGAACGTTGTGAAAATGCAGAGTATTTCGTAAAACAAGTTGATGAAATGTTAACTGAAATGGAAAATGCTGGCATTTTATATTCAGTTTCCGTTACAGGTGGTGAGCCATTGTTGTTTAAGGAATTTGATAAACTATGTGATGTATTAAGAAATCATAATATTAAATTTCTTACAATGAATACAAATGGTAAATATTTAGAAGATAATCTTGATAAAATTGATGGGTTGTTTGATTTTGTAGATATTAGTCGTCATGCAATTTCTGATAAGAGAAATAATGAAATTTTTAATACATATATGCCTTCCTTATTTGATTTAAAATGTATTAAAGGCAAATTAGTTGAAACAAAAATGAGATTGCAATGTGTATTATGTGATGCAAATACAATTGAAGATGTATTAGAAATGATAGATGCATATTCGTTTGCAGATGATTTATCTTTTAGAAAACTTATGAAGTTGAGCGATCATAGTGGTATTAAATATGACGATAAAGAGAAGTTATACAATGAGATTCTTGAATATGCATATAATCATTTTGAGTTAGTAGAACAAACAATTCAAGATTACTATGTATATGAAATATGGAAATACAAAGATACATTAATTACTTTTAGTTATTCAAATATGAAAATGTTAAGTGAAGTTGAGAACATAGAAGATAATCATGTTTGTAGAGAATTTATTATTCATCCAGACGGTACAATTTCAGGTAGTTGGGATAAAAATATGAAAGTGATTAAGAATTGAAATGTTGTTTTCATGGAGAAGAAAGAGAGGAAAAATAGAATGAAAAGACAAGTAAGAAGAAATGTATTTGAAACAAACTCGTCAAGTCAACATTCACTTTGCGTTATAAAAAATAATAAATGTTATACATCAAAAGAAATTTTGGATGATATTTACTTATCAAAGGATAAAGAAACTGGCGAAGAAAATTGTATATGGGATGTTTGGGATAGAAATTTAGAATTTGGACGTGCTCCATTTAGAGCATTAGGGACATTTTCTGGTAAATGGTTATACGCTTGTGCATCATTAGTACAAGAATATAATGATGCTACATATAAGGAACTTGTCAGAATTGCAAAGAAATATATACCAGGATTAAAGAAAGTTAAATTACCACACATGGTTGATAGTTTTCCAGATAAAGATGATCCTAAGAACAAGGACAGTGATTATGCAAAAGAATATGGGAAAACAGAGAAAGAATTAATAGAATATCTTGATAGTAAATCAGAGGAATGGTTTGATGTGCCAAGTGAATATTGGAAATCAAGAAACGGTGATTGGTGTTTTTATGAGCCATATACAGGATATGTAGATGAAGATATTTTAAGTGGATTTCTTGAAAAAGAGAATATATCTCTTGAAGAGTTTATTACAAATAAAAAATATATAGTAATTCAGGACGGAGATGAATATGGTTACTGGGATGATATGAAACAAACAGGATTAGTAAATTTAGACGCTATTGATCATGAATATCCAATGGAGGATTAGAAATTAACGGTAAATGTAAATATAAAAGAAAAGGTTATTCGTTAGATTTAGTTGGTGAACGATTTGGAAGGTTAGTTGTTACTAAAAAAGCAAAAGATAAAATAGATAAAAATTCTGGGAAACATAAATCACAATGGTATTGTGATTGTGATTGTGGAACAAAAAATAAAATCATTCTTGGTAGTGCTTTAACGTCTGGAAGTATTCAATCATGTGGATGTTTGCATAGAGAAATAGCAACTGAAACAGCTAAAACAAAAATATCACATGGTAAAAAATATAATGAGTATGATTTATCTGGTGAATATGGTATTGGATATGATTCAAACGGTAATAAATTCTTTTTTGATTTAGAAGATTATGACAAGATTAAGAATATATGTTGGCATCAAAATTTAAGAGGATATTTTGTAGGACATATAGTTGGAGAAAATAGAAGAGAAATAAAAATGCATAGATTTATACTTGGCATACAAGATTGTGAAAACAAAACAATTATATGTGATCACATATATTCTGATAGGAAATATGACAATCGAAAAAAGAATTTAAGAATAACTAAACAAAAACATAATACAAAAAATAGAATAAGACCATCAAATAATAAAAGTGGTAAAACAGGAGTTTCTTGGAATAAATCTAAAAATAAGTGGATTGCATATATTGGTGTTAATCATAAACATATATATCTAGGTTCTTTTGTTGATATACAAGATGCAATTAATGCCAGAGTTAATGCTGAAAAGAAATATTTTGGAGAATATAGAGTAAAGAATGAACATTAAGGAGATTTTTATATGAAGAGACAAATTAGACGTGGAGTATACGAAACGAATTCATCAAGCAGCCATTCAATTACTATGTGTAGTGAAGAAGAATTTGAGAAATGGAAAGATGGGAAGCTTCTTTTTGACTCATGGAAAGAAGAGTTTGTTGATGTTGTAAATTTATCAAATAACCAAAAAGAAGATGCAAGAAAAGAATACGAATCAAAGAAAAATGAATTTTCTAAAGATTGGAAAGATTTATCTGAATCAGCGAAGGAAAAATATTATGAAAAGTACATTAAAGAACATGATCTTATTGTTGAAGAATGTAAAACATATAATGACTACATGAATGATTATGAGCTAGAATCATTCATTAATAAATATACTACTAAAAATGGCGAAAAAGTTGTTGCTTTTGGGAAATATGGGTATTGTTAATTAATAAGTAGTTTTGGAGGATATAAGAATGGGATTATTAGGAAGATATAAAAACGGTAACTTTGTGACAACTATTTTGAGTGACGGAACAAAAGTTAGAGAAACAAAAGATGATGAATTTATTCCTAGCTTTGCTGAAAACATGGATGTAAAAATTTGTAATTACTGTGATAGGGGATGTAAATTTTGTCATGAGGGTAGCTCTTTACATGGTAAATTTGGAGATATTTTAAATGAAAAATTTATTGATACTTTACATCCATATCAAGAAATTGCAATTGGCGGTGGTGATGCAACCAGTCATCCTGATTTAATTCCATTCTTACAAAAACTAAAAGAACGAAAAGTTATTGCAAATATGACTGTTAATCAGATCCATTTTGAAAAGAAACAGGAATTAATCAAAAAGTTAGTTGACGAGAAATTAATTTATGGTCTTGGCGTTTCGCTAGTAAATCCCACAAAACATTTTATTGAACTTATAAAACAATATCCAAATGCAGTTATTCATGTAATTAATGGTGTGTTAAAACCATTGGATGTAAAAGCATTAGAGAATAATAATTTAAAGATGTTAATTCTTGGCTATAAACATTTACGTAGAGGCAATGAGTATTTTGAAGAAGAACAGAATGATATTGAGACTAAGCAACAATGGTTATATGAAAATCTCGAAGATATTATTCAGAAATTTCAAGTTGTAAGTTTTGATAATCTTGCGATTGAGCAATTAGATGTAAAAAGATTATTAACTCAGGAAGAATGGGATGAGTTTTATATGGGCGATGACGGAAAAGTTACATATTATGTCGATATGGTAGAGCGTAAATTTGCTCAGAGTTCAACCGCTCCATTTGATAAAAGATACGATTTACTTGACTCAGTAGATGATATGTTTAAGGTTATTACACGATAAAATGCGTCTTTCATGAGGTGAGAAATATGTTTGAATTAGAATTATTTGATAAAATTCCAATGTCTGTTTATAAATCAATTTATGAACAAACTTTTGAACCACAAAGAATGCGAGATGAAGATGATTTATATTTTAAACATGGAATATCTGATCCAAATAGTTGCGATTATCATATGATGGATTTTGAAACAACTGAAATTTTAGGTGCATTTATGGATTTACGTCCAGTATCTCCAAATCAATTAAAGAGGATATTAATTTTAGGCTATTTATTTAATATGGTTTTTGGTAGATATTATACGGATAAAAATGAGGAGTATTAGAATATGAGTGAGTATGTAAATTATAGAGGTAAACTAAAATTAATTCACAAAAAAGAAAATGAAACATATGGTGATTTTTGTAAAAGAGTTGCATTAACTTGTCCTGGTTGTGATGAGAATTTGCCGAGTTATTATGACACATGGGAAGAATATCTTATATATGAATTTTATGATTATTATGTCGTTGTTGGTGAAAATGTGTATAGAATTATGTCAAAACAACAAATTGATTATAATGAATCCACTTTTGATCTGACAAAGTTACAGGATGAAGAATATAAATACAATGTTAGATATTACAACGGTGGATGTTGTTTTCATGAAGCTATTCAATATGCGTTTAAAGAAAATGAGGAATAATAAATGGATAAATTTACAGTAACATTAGAATTGTTATTTATGGTGTTACTTAGTGGATGTGTATTAATTGGGAGAAATAAAGGATGAGACTAATTGATGCTAATAAGTTAATTAATTCTCTTGGAAGTTCAGATGTAGATTTGTACATATCTGGATTGATTGATGAACAGCCGACAGCTTTTGATGTGGACAAGGTTATTGAGCAGATGGAACAAAGAGAAGCAAATTTTGATTGTAAATCATGTAAACACAATGATGGTGAAAACACAATATGTAGTGAAGATTGTTCAGATGCACTTATTGATGATTTGATCGAAATCGTGAAAAGTGGAGGAATTAAATGAGTAAATCAGTATTAGTTATGAATACACCGAAGCATGGATGCATCTCCTGCTTAATTGGGCGAAATCACAGTAACAGTTTGGAAACCTGTATTTATTGCCCAATCGCGGGAAAAATGTGTACTTGATAAAAAGCAGAAGCCATTCCTGATTGGTGTCCATTGAAGCCATTGCCAGAGAAGGATGATTTTGATGATTTATATGACGAATATTATACTGGGTATCATGACGGTTGGAATGATTATTTGAGAGAAATTACAAGTCAAGGAAAAGAGAATTAACAGTTAAAAGTAAACTTTCAACTCATAAAATGGAGGGATTTATATGAAAAAGTATATTGATGTAGATTTTAGTTGCGGAATGACAATTAAAGAAGCTGTTAAATACTTACACCAGTTGTCATATAAAACTGGTAAGGATTATTGTGGAACTTTTAATGGTAATACTTTAAGTTCTGATATGACAGTAGATGAAGCATATATTAAATGTATTGGTAAAACATTTAAAGAATTTAAAGATGAACAAGAAAAAATGAGACAAGATTTAATCAGAAGAGAAGAAGAACATAAAAAGAAAATTCCAGAACTAACAAAATATTGGGTTAAAGAAGGACATAAAGTTTTATCACAAGACAAATGGAACGAATGGGATAGATGTGTACCTATTAGATTAGGTGATCTGTACGAGGGGATGGAGTTAGGTCAATGTTTAGATATTATTAAAACTGTTAAAGATAATTCTATTGTCGCAGGTATTGAAGTAATGAAGAATCAAGGTCACTCAGGAATGTCTTGGGGACTTATGAAGTCAATGATTAAGACCTTTTGTGATGATGGCGAAGAGTTTATTAGAGAACTAGATGAAAGGTAAAACTAAATGACCATAGAACAGATTAAAAAGAAATTAAGAAGTGAAGAATATGATTTTTTACGAAAAGATAAAAATTTAGGAAATAATATTATTATTCTTACGCTTGGTGGAAGTCACGCATATGGTACAAATACAGAAACGAGTGATCTGGATATTAGAGGATGTGCATTGAATAGTAAAATGCAAATTCTTACGAATGAAAATTTTGAGCAATTTGTAAATGAAAAAACAGATACAACCATTTATGCGTTTAATAAATTGATTTTACTGTTATGCAACTGTAATCCTAACACAATTGAAATGCTCGGTAATAAACCAGAACATTATTTTTATGTATCGCCAATTGGTAGAGAATTTATTAATAATAAAGATTTATTTCTATCGAAGAAAGCAATTTATTCTTTTGGTGGTTATGCCAATCAGCAGCTTCGTAGGTTGGAGAATAAGTCAAATAGATTAGTTGGACAGGCTAAAAACGAAGAACATATCTTTAAGACAATTGATCATGCAATGTTTGACTTTAAACAAAGACATTTTACAATGCCAGACGATGCTATTAAATTATATATTGATAAAGCAGTTCAAGAGGGATATGATACGGAAATTTTTATGGATGTAAATTTAACACATTATCCTCTAAGAGACTATTCTGGTATGATTTCTGAAATGCAATCTATCGTAAAAGCATATGGTAAGATTGGTAAACGAAATCAAAAAGCGATCGAAGCAAACAAATTAGGTAAGCATATGATGCATTTGATTAGATTATATATGATGTGCCTGGATATTCTTGAAAAGGGAGAAATTAATACCTATAGAGATAAAGAGCATGATTTACTCATGGATATTCGTAATGGTAAATATTTAGATGAAAATAGGCAACCTGTTCTAGAATTTTATGAAATGGTAGATGAATATGAAAAGAGATTAGATTACGCAAAAGAGAATACCGATTTGCCAGATAGTCCAGATTATAAAAAGATTAATGAGTTTGTAGCTTCTGTAAACGAAAGAGTAGTAAAAGGTGAAATCTAAGAGCGTTTCTGCTCAATATTCCATAAAAAATACAATTAAATAGAGAGGTGATTAGATGCCAACAGGATATACGTCTTACATTAATGATGGAGAAATAACATCTGGTAAAGAGTTTTTGAAACTATGTACAAGAGCATTTGGAATTGCTGTTGACTTAAAAGATGAATCTTTAGATGTTCCAACACCAAATCATTTTGAGCCAGATCCTTATTATGAAAAAGCATACAAAGATTCTTTAGTGTCAAAAGAAAAAGCATATAGTATGACTCTTGAAGAAGCAAAAGAAGATATTTCTAAATTTAAGAATAATAAAGCTAGTGCAAAAAGATGTCTTAAAGATTATAAAGATGAAGATAAAAAATACCTAAAAGTACGAGAAGAAGTTGAAAAATGGATTCCACCAACACCAGAACATGAAAATCTAAAGAAATTTTGTTTAGACCAAATTGATATGTCATTGAATACATCTTTATATAAATGGTGTGAAGAAGATATAAATAAGGAATTAGATACTTCTGATGATGCAATTAGAAAATATATTGATGATTTAAAAGATCAAAATGATATGCAAGTTAATAGGGCATATGAAAAATATCAAGCAGAATTAAAGAGAGTAGAAGAAAAGAATCTATGGATGAAACAATTTTTAGATAGTTTGGAGGATACGAAATGGTAAATTTTGAAGAAAAATTTAATGATTTGATTCAGAAAAAGATTATCAATGACATTTCAAAACAGGATCTTATCAAAATTAATTATGATAATAGATATGAAGTTCCATATGAAGTCCTCAAAGAATGTTATGAAAAGATTGATATTGAAAAAGTAAAAGAGAGAATTATATCACGATTAGAAGAAGAAATGGCAGATAAGATTGTAAATAAAATCGTCACAGAATTTTCAAATGATATTAAACAAATTATGTGTAATCGTGAACTTAGAGAAGATTTGAGATATTATATGAGAACTAAAATTGAAGAAATCAATGATAAAGTGATGGTTTAGCATCACGTGAAACAAACGTTTCAGAGAGGATGTGAGAATAACGTTTGAAGGTAAAGAGTATATCATAATTGCAGTTATATGGTTACTCATTGGGTTATTATCGGTAATAAGTATGTGTGTACACGATATGAGAGGAGAACCATATGATGAGAATTATTTTAAAGGACTGCATACTATAGGTCTTATTCTTATGGGAGGGGTGACATTTTTAATTGTCTTTTATCTTATCACAGTTGATATTCTTCAAAAATATATGAAAAAACGAAAGAGTAATAGAAAGTTCACAAAATTCATTTATAAAATAGCGAATATAGGTATAAAGAAAGATGGTGATAAGAGATGAAACGTGATCCAGCAGAAAGATACATAAAACAGCATATAGCTTCTATTACAGTAAAGAAAATAAGACCTTTATTTTTGTGGTACGAATGTAAGAAATGTCATAAAGAATTTAGAAGAGAGCCAATGTATCATTGTAGTTGTAAAGATGATTGGTTTGAATATGGTATTTATAATGATTATTATGGTTGCACTCATTGTTTTCCTAATAAAGATAATTTTCTTAAATGGCTACAAGATAATGACATATTATATACAGAAGAATCATTAAGAAAATTATGTAAAAAGAGAGGAATTGGATAAGTAATATTACTTAATCTGAAATCTCGATTTCATGGAGGTGATATAAATTACAGATGAAGCAAGGGAATTAGTAGAAGAGAATCATAATTTAATATATTCGTTTTTGTATAAATATCATTTGGATGTAGAGGAATGGTATGATATTGCAGCAATAGGCTTATGTAAAGCTGCGAATACATATAACAATGATAAATCGGAATTTTCTACCTATGCCTATAAATGTATGTATACAACTATAATAATGGAGAAACGTAAAGAAAATGCAATGCGTATAATTCCACAAAATCAGATAGTTTATTATGAGAATCAAGTCAGTGAAGAATCTAAGGACAACGACACATCTACCTTTCTTAATTATATCCCAAGTAAACAAGACATTGAGAATGAAACAATTTCAACATTATCATTAGAAAATATTGAAAATGAATTGGTTGGTAATAAAAGAAAAGTTTTCGTTTTATTAAAAGAAGGATATACACAATCTGAAATATCTAAAATTATTGGTATATCAAAACAAAGAATTTCTAAAATTAAACAAGAAATTGCAGAGAAGTATTATACGGGAGGTTCATATATTGAATAAAAGAACACGTAAAAAGTGGTTAAAGAAACAAGGATTGTATATAAATCCAAAAGAAATGATGAATCTGGATTGTAATATTGCAAAATATGTTCTTCCAAGGTTAAAGATGTATAAGAAATTAACCATTGCTTATCCTGGATATGGCGAAGCGAATACACCTGAAAAATGGGATGAGCTATTAGATAAAATGATTTGGTCATTCGAGCAAGCTACTAATTATTATGAAATATATGAGTCGATAGATTATAACAATTCTGATTGGAAAGAGAAACGAAAAGAAACTGATGATAAGATTCAAGAAGGATTACTGTTATTTGCAAAATGGTTTCAGCATTTAGGATGGTGAGAAAATGAAAGAAATTTTAGGAAATAATCTTAAACAATTCTTTTTCGTATTAGATTATCCAAAAGAATATGGAGCAATATGTACATATAAGAGTAATAGATATGAAGTTTGGTTAATGGATGATGAAATATTTGATATGATTTCAGATATATCAGAAGAAAAATTTGTGAAATTCGCAGGTGAAGATGCTTGGTGGAGAAATAGTAACGGTAGTGTATTATATTCACTTGATAAAGGAGAAGTAACAATCAATAATCAGAAAATGATTGGATGGATTAGAAAACCTTGGGATGAAGAAATATCAAAAGATGTTAATTATCAATCATTATCAGAGTATCTATGTGAATTTATTGGAGTTTCAATGCCTCATAATGTTGTAGCTTGTGCAATGGATTTAGCAAAATTCAATCATTTAACAATGGGTGAATTGTTTAAAAAATATGAACCAGTGGAGGATTAATTATGATTATTACAGGAATGAATCACTTTCAGAAAGTATGTTTAAAGAAATTAGTAGAATGGTATACAAAAAATTATCCTGATGTAGAGCTTGATTTTGACGATGTGTTTATTGTCTGGTCATGCAAGACTTTACAAAATTATAAATGTCTTGTTTCTACTACGGTTCCTGGTGATGGAATCTATGTTGAGTATACATACAATGGTGATAAGCAGGAACTTTATGAAGATGTATATAAGAAAGTGGCAAATACTTGCATCACTGAGGAATAGATCATGAAAAAATCAAATGTAAAATTATCTGATAAAGAAAAATTATTAGATAATTTTAAGATGTTAGAAGAACGTAGGACAAAATATATTGAAAGGCAGATTCTAAATCAAGTCTATAAAGAGATAAATGATCTTTTAGAACTTAAACAAATTGCCGATGATGCTTATAAAAGATATAAAAAACGGAGGGAATCATGATGCAGCAATGTAAAACATGTAAGAAGTACAAAGGTGATTGCGGTAATCATTTTAAAGATGAATTTAATCACATAGACTTTGATATTCCATCTGAGTATGCGTGTGATCAATATGGGAATTGTGTGTCTTTTGAAGAAACAAGAACAAAATATCAAATTGCACTCACAAATATATTAGAGAATGAATCAAAAATTAAAATGTATGTTAATACACAAGTATTAATCGAAGCCTTAACAAGAGTAATAAACGAAGATAAGAAGTAGCATAAAATATTTCTTTCAAGGTGCGGAAGGAGGTGGAAACAGTGCATCCAAGCAAATTTTTCAGTGAATGTGGACTAAGGACAGGAATTGATACATTTGAAATATACGATAAAGAGCTAAAACATAAACTATCTTCGGTTCATCCATTGAATTTTATTAAAACGAAAATTACGTTACCTGTGTACCAGATTGATTTAAGCTACATGACGGACAAAGGCAATTATAAAAACGTTACAAGATATGCGGTAATGGATTCCGAAGCAGATGATGAATATGTGGATTTCTGGGCTGATATGTTCACAAGAGATTATAATAACAATCATCCTGAACATCAAATGATTGATTGTAAAATCAATAACATAGAGAAAATTTGTGAAGCTGTGCTGCCGATTGGCTAGAATACGGCAATGTGTATTTAATACCTTTATTAAATAAAGGTTGTCACAATGATTTATATGTCGGATCGTTGGTCTATATGAATCGAAAAAGTAATGTGATAGTGACGTAAAAAGACACTCACTAAGTATGGCTTTACCTCATACGAAACGAAATAAATTTCGTGTGAGGAAAGTACATATTGCTGAGTAAAGCCAATAGTATAGAAGAATTATTAGAAAGTTGTCCTAAGAATCAAACAATTGGAGATAACTTGGTTAGGTCATGGTCAAAGATTAATAGTAGTAAGTATAAAAATATTTTATGTAGCATTTCAGGTGGTTCTGATAGTGATGTAATGTTAGACATTGTATGGAGATGCGATAAAGATAATAAAGTTACATATGTGTGGTTTGATACAGGTCTTGAGTATCAAGCGACAAAAGAACATTTGAAATATCTTGAAGAGAAATATAACATAAAGATTCATCCATATAAAGCAATTAAACCAATTCCTTCGTCCTGTAAAACATATGGACAACCATTCATTTCTAAGCAAGTCAGCGAATTTATCCAACGATTACAAGCACATAATTTCAAGTGGGAAGATGAAGATTTTGATACTTTGATGAAAAGATACCCAAAATGCAAGTCTGCTTTAGAATGGTGGTGTAATGCAAAAGGTAATGGAAGTAGCTTCAATATTTCACGTAATAAATATCTGAAAGAATTTATGGTTGCAAATCCACCCACGTTTAAAATATCAAATAAATGCTGTAAATATGCTAAGAAAGATGTTATGCACAAATGTATTTCGGAGTCTGATTATGATCTTGACATATATGGTGTAAGAAAAGCAGAAGGTGGTTCAAGAGCAACTGCGTATAAATCATGCTTTGATGAAACAGATACAGGATGTGATAATTACAGACCTTTATTCTGGTATAAAGATTCCGACAAGATTGATTATGAAGGAGCTTATTTTGTTGATCATAGCGATTGTTACACCGAATATGGATTGAAACGTACTGGATGCGCTGGTTGCCCCTTTGGTAGAGATTTTGAATATGAATTAGAAGTAATTCAAAAATATGAACCACGATTATATAAAGCGGTGAATAATATATTTGGGGAATCTTATGAGTATACAAGAAGATATAGAGAATTCTGTAAACAGATGAAGGGGAAAGAAAGGGATAACAATGAAATGTGTAAGTAAGGAGCAATATGAATGTATTAAATTAACAAAGGAAAATTTAAAAGAATTTTTGAGAATAGTTGAACCTTATCTTGATAGTAAATATGTCTTTAAGCTAAATGATAATGATAAATATTGTCTTATTGAACGTTTTGGAGAGAAAAAATATTATTTTTATAATGATTGGTATGTTTTCGATTGGGATGAGGCAACGTGGAAATGTTATACAGACGAAGAATTTAAGGCTATGTTTGAAATAGTAAATGAATAAAGGGGGATGTAAATTATGAATTTCGCAAGCGCACTATTTTCACTTAAAAGAGGACACAAGATCAAGAGAAAACATTGGACAGGTTGGTGGGAGCTGGATGGCAATGAAGTTATGATGCACTGTTACGATGGTAGAGTTATCAACATTAGGGATTCAGAAGATATTACATATACTATTGAAAATATGGCGTGTGACGATTGGACTATTGCTGACAATTGTGGAGTAAAGGGAGAAATTTAGAACAGATGAAAGTTCCCTTTCATAAAAAGGAGGTTAAATAGATGTATTGTGCATATATAACAACGCTAAAAGGTCTAAGGAAACATAGTAATGCTGATAGATTACAGTGTGCGGAAGTATTTGGTCAAAATGTAATTGTAGATTTAAGCTATAAAGAAGGACAAAAAGTAATATTCTTTCCTTCCGATGGACAGCTTTCTATTGAATTTGCTATAGATAATAATCTTGTGCGAAAGAAAGATGAAAATGGTAATAACATCGGCGGTTATATGGACGCAGAAAAAAGAAATGTTACCGCTATAAGACTCCGTGGCGAGAAATCAGAAGGACTTGTTTTACCAGTTGAAACACTTTCTAAATATACTGATATTTCAAAATTAAAAGATGGTGATCAAATTACAATTCTTGGAGGACATGAGATTTGTAAGAAATATATTCCAAGAAGTAAAAGACGTTCAAATTCAAATATACCTAATTCAAAAAATAAGAAAAATAAATATAAACAAGAATCTATATCGTATCCATTTTTTGAAGAGCATAAGGATACTGCACAGCTTGCATATAATATATCTGCGTTTAAACCAGGAGATACAATTTATATTACAAGAAAAATGCATGGAACATCTGCACGTACAATGAAAACTGTAAAAGTAACCAAGAAAAATAATTTACTAAGAAGATTATTTCGAATGTGTCCAAAGACAATTAGAGAAGTTTCCGTTGTATCTGGAAGTAGAAGAGTTGTATTAAAAGATATGGCAAAGAATGATGGATATTATTCAGACAATGGATTCAGAAGAAAATATCATGATATTTTAAAAGATAAATTACCAGAAGGATGTGAAATCTTTTATGAGATTGTTGGATATGTAAATGAGTCTACTCCTATTATGAGTTCCGTTTCAAATAAAAGTGTAAAAGATAAAGCATTTATAAAGAAATTCGGTGACACTACTATATTTTCATATGGATGTAAACCTGGTGAATCAGAAATGTATGTGTATAGAATGACTATGACTACCGCAGATGGAACAGTTGTTGAAGTCCCTTGGGAAGTAACTAAAATATGGTGTGACAAATTAGGCGTTAAACATGTACCAGATTTAGAGAAATTTATTTATACAACCCCAGAAGATTTAAAAATGAGAGTAAATAAATATCTTGACGGGATGCCAGTGGATGAGATTGGAAAGACACATATCGCAGAAGGAGTAGTCGTCCGTATTGATAATAGGGAAACATTTACTGCTTTTAAAGATAAAGTTTTTGAATTTAAAGTTGTTGAAGGTATTGCAAAAGATACATCAGATACTCCCGATATTGAAGAAGCAGAAGAATTATATGAGGAAACTGTAAATGAATAAACCTATTTTTATTATGATGGTTGGTCTTGTTGGGTCAGGCAAGTCCACTTATGCAAAACAATTATCGGATGACATTAATGCAATAATTTGTAATTCAGATGCTATTAGAGAAGAATTATTTGGTAATGAAAATATACAAAATCAAAACGAAGAAGTATTTCGTGTATTGCACAAAAGAATTAAAAATAATTTAAAAAATGGTAAGAATACAATTTATGACGCAACAAATATTAAATCTAAAAGACGTAGGGCGTTTTTGTCTGAACTTAAAAATATTCCATGTATTAAAAAATGTATAATAATGGCTACTCCGTTTCATATGTGCTATAAACAGAATGAGTCAAGAAGTAGAATTGTTCCATATGAAGTAATTGATAGAATGTATAAAAATTGGAATACTCCATATTGGTTTGAAGGATGGGATGATATTAGGATCGTGTTCCCGCAAAATTATAAAATTGTGGATACTGTTGAAAATTGGATTGATAAACATATGGAATTTAACCAGGATAATCCACATCATGTATATACACTTGGACAACATTGCAAATTAGTTGGAGAGGAATTAAAAGATAATTCTTTACTATACTATGCGGGATCGCTTCATGATTGCGGTAAACCATTTGTTAAAAGCTTTGTTAACTCAAAAGGAGAAATAACAGATATAGCACATTATTATCAGCATCATTGTACAGGTTCATATGATAGTTTGTTCTTTGATTATCCACAAAGTGTAAATAGATTGGATGTTTCTATTATTATTAATTTACATATGCAACCTTATTTCTGGGAAAAAGATAAAGAATACGGAGATAAAACAAAACATAAATATCAAAAATTGCTTGGAGATAAACTTTATAATAATGTAATGAGATTACATAAAGCCGATAAGGAAATGCATTAAAATTTTCATTTCATGGAGGAGATGTTATGTATGGTACGAATACAGTAGAACAAGATAATATAAATTTTCTATTGAATAAGTATAAAGATATAATCAGAAATGACGATGGTACGTTTAGGCTAGCACATAGATGTATACCTGGTGATACTAACAATTCTGTTCATTTTGTAAATACAGGCGTACATAATCATAATGAACTTGAACATAATTGCTATAGATGTAAGCATTGTGAACCAGAAGATCGTGCTTGTCATGATCGTTGTCTTTTAAAAACACGTCTTGAAAATTCATCTATTAAACTTTTCGCAAATTCTGTTGCAAATTGTGATGCGTATGATCCTATTGAATATCTCAATATTATTCACGATATGAATGAAATGGTTGACTTTATGGAAATGGTTGAAAAATATTTTGATTGTCCTGAATCTCTTGAAGAATATTTTGGATTCACTCCAAATGCAAATGATGATACAGGAAAAGTATCAGAAACAATTAGAGAATATCATGAGCGTGGTGGAGAATTTACTAATATACCAGACAAATATCCATGTGTGATTTATTTTCCAATTGATGATATAGATATTCGCAAGAAATTAGAATGGATCTATATTGGAAAGGAGTAGAATATGAAAGTAATTCAAAATCCGCATCAATTACCAAAACAAACTAAACGAAGAGTAGAAAAAGTAAAAATAAAATGTGAAAATTGCGGATCAGTTCTTGAAGATGAGGATTATACATGAGTAAGAAAATTAAAATCAAAGGTAAATGTCCTAGATGTGGTTCTAAATTAGAGATGGGTTTATTATGTTATGAATTTTCATATATGGATGAACCAGAAGTAACAGAACTTTTGCCAATATGTACAAATAATAATTGCGATGAATCGTGCGGATATGGTAGTGAAATCAGATATAGATGGATCAATCATAGGACAGTAAAAATTGATGGATTATGGGACTAATTAAAACTCTGATTTCATGGAGAAATAAATATTAGAAAGGTGGTGATGATATACATGTGGGTTATATTTTTGCTTAGTGCATGTGCTTTTGCTCTTGTAGCACTAATCATATCATTAATTTCATGGTGGGTTATTCACAAAATGGAGTCTGAAATGCACAGAGATGATGAAAAATTTAATATCGAAAAAGAAGTTTATACAAAAATTAAAAATAATATTAAGAAAGAGGATTAAATTTATGAAACAACTTATTGCAGGAATTGTTATCGCAGCAGCGGTTATTGGTGGAGTTTTTACAGTATCTCATATTAAGTTTATTGGAACTGGTAAAGTCGGTATTGTTTACAATTACAAAGATGGAGTACAAGATACGGTACTCCCACCAGGCGCACATTTTATTGCACCTATGAATAAACTCAAAGAATTTTCTACAAGTAATGAGATTCTTGTTCTTACGAAAGATAAAAGAGAAGGTAGTAAAAAAGATGATTCTTTCAAAGTGGCAACATCTGATGATGCTAGTATCGCAGTTTCATTTCAGATGAGTTATCGTTACGATCCTGAAACAGTTATTGATACATATAAGAAATTTAAAGGTATGGATGGAAATGATATTGTAGAAAATCGTGTTAAGACTGTTCTGAAATCTAAAATCTCAGAAGTGACAACAGATTATTCTATGATGGATATTTATTCTGGAAACAGATCTAAACTGAATAATGCAATCACGGAATATCTTAATAAAGATTTCCATAAGAAATATGGAATTGAAGTCCTTGATGCTTCTATCGTTGACGTGCATCCAGATGAAAAGCTAAAACAAGCTATTGATAATCGTGTTACAGCACTACAGGAGAAACAGCAAGCTCAAGCTGAACAGGAGAAAGTAAAGGTACAGAAACAGACTGAGCAGCTACAAGCAGAAGCTGATGCTCAGATTGAAATTACAAAGGCTCAAGCTGATGCAGAAAAGGCAAAAATCAAAACAGAAGCCGATGCGGAGAATACTAGAACAAAGGCAAAAGCGCAAGCGGAAGCTAATAAAGAACTTAGTGCATCTATTACAGAAGATCTCATTAAGATGAAAGAAGCAGAAGCAAGACTTAAACATGGTTGGGTAACTGTAAAAGGCGCAAATAGTACAGTTGTTGATGCAACAAAGAAGTAAATAGTGTAGACATGGTGTGATTCTATATGGAGAAATATAGGATGGTAGGGTTCGATTCCCTACCTACACATTCTAATAAATAGGAAAGGGGATATTTATGAGAAATATAGATAGATTTAGAGCAATGTCACTTGAAGAACTTGCACCGTATTTCGTTCATAGAACTGTAATTAATGGATCAGAAGTTTGGTGTAGTCCTAGTGGATATACATTTAGTAATAAAGATGCTGCGATTGAAAATTGTATTCATTGGCTAGATAAAGAATATCATAAGGAGAACTAAATGTTAAGTGATTACTTATCGAAAAACGGAATTTCTAATATGGAAGAATTAATTGGTAAAGAAGTGTTTTTAATACTCCCACGGCAAGGGATTAAAAATTACGCAATTCGTAGAATTCAATATGGAAAGCAACACAAATGGATGATGTGTCTTCCAGAGAATTATAGAGTGTCTGAATTAGGTGAGAGTATTTTCTTTACAAAGGAAGAAGCAGAAAAATATCAGATTCAACAGTTATACAAATATAGCAAAAAACAACGTGATCGAGTGATTGAGAAAAAGATTAAAGAGAGAAATACAGAATTAGAAGAGTTGTACAGGTTATTAAAGAAATATCCAACGCCTGAATTAAGACATCTTATTAAAGATTCTTGTCAGTTATGTTCTCATAGGGATGAAGATTCTACCTATTATGAAATACCTGTATATTTATGTAGAGTTTGCAATGAGCATAATATGTTTGATTATGACTTTGATAAATTAAGAGAACTATTTGGAGAATGATGCTATGAAAGATGTTAAAATTGCAAAATTTGTAGAATTGATTATTAAAGGCAAAACAGCAATCGAAGCTGCGAAAGAATCAGATATTATTGATTTGTCAACAGAAGATGTGCTGAGAGAATTATCTAAAGAAGATTATGAATCTGATTGGGATAAATTAGCTAAAGCAATCATTGGAGGTTGAAGATGATCAAAAGTGAAGTAGATGGAGCATATCTAATCACACATTCTTATGGAGAAGTAATAGACGGAATCACTTGGGATGAATCTTCCGCAAAATTCCTGGTAGATAAGCTCAATGAAAGATGTAAAAAAGTAAATAAATGTCTTGAGTGTAGAAAGAGCAATTTTAAAATTGGTGAAGAAACATGTGATAAAGCGGAAATCTATTTTAGTAGCAATGGATATGGTAGTAGATGTGCCGCATATTGCGTCAATGATGTTACTGATAAATTAAATAAAGATTATATTGAATCACCATATGAGTATCATTACCAGAAGATTGACGTACTTGATGTAAAGAAAATGTTAGGAGAATAAATGAGAGAACTAAGAGTAATAATTGCAGGTGGTAGAGATTTCAACGATTATAATTTACTTGAGCGTAATGTAAATGATATTTTGAAAATATATGATAATAAAATAAGAATTATTAGTGGTACTGCAAAAGGTGCAGATCAATTAGGAGAAAAATTTGCTAAAGATAATCACTATGAATTATCTCGATTTCCTGCAAATTGGGATTTATATGGTAAATCTGCTGGATATAGGCGCAATGCAGAAATGGCTAAATTCGCAGTTGAAAATGGAAATATTGGAATTTTAATTGCATTTTGGAATGGTAAAAGTAGAGGTACAAAACATATGATTGACTTAGCAAAAAGGTATAATTTGAAAATAATATATATTATTGAATATGAATCAGATGGAGAATAAATAAATGAACATTAAAGTAACTGGTAAAATTGAAAAACCTGTTGAGATTAATCCATTAGATGTAATCAGAGAGTTAAAGTTGCAATTACTTGGTAGAAATGATTATTTCATTGGTGAAGACGAACAAGTCTATTATCAAGAACGATGTAGTTTATATGGTGATTACAAAAATACTTTAGCCCCTCAATATATTCAAGAAAATATTGAAGTTGTAAAAGCATTAAATGTTCTTGCAAATAAATTATCATAAAGGAGAAATTATTAGTGGCGAAGAAAAATTATATGAAAGAACTTCTTGAGCAATATGGTAGGCTTGATAGGAGTTATCGAAATAGTTTTAATCAAGGTGATATTGTTCAGCATTTTAAAAGAGAAATAACAAATACAGTAAATTCACCAAATGAATATCTTTATAAAATCTTATGTATTGCAAAGCATACAGAGAAAGATGAATATATGGTTGTGTATCAAGCATTGTATGGACAGTTTAAAATCTATGCAAGACCTTATGAGATGTTTATGAGTGAAGTGGATCATCAAAAATATCCTGATATTAAACAAAAATATAGATTTGAAAAGTGGAATAGATTTGAAAAGTGAAATGGAGAATAAATAAATGGCGTGTGAGAAATATACAAATTGTGAATATTGCAGAAAAGATTATCACTGTCCATATGATCACATGGGAGATGGAAGTCCCTGGTGTAAAGAATTTCAATGCACAATAGATAATTGTAAAAGATATGAGTGTATCTCATATGAAGAAGAACTATTTGAGATAAAAGGATATTGAAAGGAGAATAAATGTACATATGAATTATAGCAATAATACTGTATTTCAATATTTTATAGAACAATTAATTGAAGCATTAAAATACGAGAATGAATGTAGAGAGCCAAACGGGAAAAAGCTAGATATTCCATTTTTAATATCTGCGCTATGGCAGGATTTAGAAAATAATCATAGACGATATGATGAGTTTAGTTCTGATTTAAGAAATTGCAATAATTATAATATCACAATTGAAAATTATGATTATTATATCTGTAAAGCAAATGTGATTATTTACAATGCAATTAAGGATAGTGATGGACGGGGATACATAGAAGCAAATTTTAGATATGAAATTACATTCGGATATGATGAACTCTATTGGGGGTATTGTGAATGTAAACCTGGTGATCCAGATTATAGAGAAGATAAAGGATGTTGTGGGCATGGATGTGATTGGTCTGCTCCAAGTGTCGAAGTAAGAAAAAGTTTTCTTGTATCGAATCACCCATGGAGTGGAGATGAACATGATTATTGGGATTTTGAAGATAAGTTTTATGCAGATGATAAAGAAGAAAATGAAAAGAAACTTCTAGCAGAAAGAGAACGTAAGATTAGAAATCTTAAAGAAACTATCGAAAATGCTCAAAAAGAGTTAAAAAAGTTAGAGAATTTATAAATGAATCTTTCGTTTCAAGTTAGAAAATAAATAGGTAGGAGGTGAGAAACTATGAACCCGATTATAAGTCCGTGGTTAATTTATTTTGCAGAACTAGCAGATAGCATTAACATGACATTCTTATTTGTTGCATTGATTGCATTTATTATAATGGCATTTGCATTTATTCCATATATGGATAATAAAAAAGATGAAACTCTTAAACAATGTTTGAAAAAATCGTTTATATGGTTTTGTATTAGTATAGCAATACTGGTTATAACACCATCAAAAGATACAGTATATACAATGGTTGTTTTAGATAATGTAACTACAGATAATATTCAAGCGATTGGTAAAACTGGTAAAGACGTAGTTGATTACATTACAGAGCAGATTGACAAAGTTGTGAATGAGGATGATGAAAAGGAGAATAATTAAATGGAAATTTGTAATTTAGAAAGAGGCAAAGGTAAAACAACATATTTAGCATATAGAAGTCATATTACACAATATCCAGTTGTATGTGCAGATTATACTGGGGTAGGAGTTGTTAAAGATATTGCTACAAGAATTGGCTTAACTATTCCTGAACCAATGACAGTACAAGAGTTACTTAAAGACAGATCATTGGTTTCAAGTAAAAAGTTTTTAATTGATGAGGCGCCAATGGTATTACAAAGATTACTAGGAGTCAACATTGATACAATTACATTATCTGAAAGAGATAGATAACAGGAAATCCAAATTTCATCGGAGAAATAATAAGAGGGTGAATAAATGTTATGCAAGTAATTGAAACAAATCTAAGTATTGATAAAGAAAATAACATTAGAGATCATCAATCAAGAATCATAGATGTCATTGATTGGGATACATATTGTAAAGCATATACAGAATACGATGGTAAAAGCGTTTTGTTTCATTCAAAAGGAATGCCAGGAAATTCAATCCAGTCAAATTGTAAAATATCTAATCTTGAATATGATATGATACATTTAAGCTGTGTAATATCAAATAAATATTTTGACACGAAAAGACTTGCTTATATAGTATTTG
>OCHA01000628.1_pt1 | contig 37500 bp, 29 predicted proteins | sample 1538591 | NCBI WGS metagenome assembly OCHA01 (sample SAMN04571710, study PRJEB22368) | human gut metagenome | biome: human gut; material: stool | host: Homo sapiens | place: Luxembourg | collected 2012-09-06 | reverse complement strand
TCAGTTGGTTAGAGCAACCGGCTCATAACCGGTCGGTCCTGGGTTCGAGTCCCCGCAGGTCCACTTTTATTTATAAACATTATCCAGCAGTAAATTTTGGGATCTTAGCTCAGCTGGGAGAGCATCTGCCTTACAAGCAGGGGGTCACAGGTTCGAGCCCTGTAGGTCCCATTTGGTTATTATTAAATAACTGTTATATATTATGCCGGCGTGGCGGAACTGGCAGACGCGCAGGACTTAAAATCCTGTTGTGGCAACACAGTACCGGTTCGATTCCGGTCGCCGGCAGTGAAAAGGTATCCATAAGGGTACCTTTTTTCGTGTATATTTTTCACATTAAATTTTTATGACAATTATAGGTTAATATCTACAGGAAGTTAAATTTATTAGTAAACATAAAATGAAAAAAATGAGGTACAAAATGAAAAAGAAGAAAATAAAGATGACGGCTTTTGTTTTGCTTTTAGCAGGAATGTGTTTTATGGGATTAAAAACAGACAAAAGTGATGTTTATGCAGCAAGTAATAAGGTAAGTATTACAAAGATATACAATTCTAAAGTTGGAAATAAAGTATTATGGAAAACAAAAACAAAGTATTCAGGATATGCTGTATATAGAAGTGTAAATGGTGGAAAATACCGAAAAGTTGATTATGTTAAAAGTAAGAAATATACGGATACAAATATAGAAACGGGAAAAACTTATAAGTATAGAGTTAAACCATATAAGTTAAATAAAAAGAAGAAAAAGGTGTATTCGTCATATAGCAATAAGAGTAAAAGTCTTAAGGCACTGCCATATGCCGTGCAGACAGCGTCAGCAATTTCCATGGATGATTATAATTTACTTACATGGAAAATTAGTGATACAGCATCCGGTTACAATATTTATAGAAAAAACAGCAATAACAAATGGGAATTATTAACAAGTAATAATGCTTATGATTATGGTTTGTATGATGATTATGATATTGTTAAAGGGAAGAAGTATACCTATAGAATTAAGGCTTATGAGATTGTAAATGGGGTTACTTATGAAAGTTTGCCATTAACATTAACTAAAAAAGCACAGATTAAGGGGATAGATGTTTCCCACCATAATGGAGTAATTGACTGGAGTAAGGTTAAACAGTCAGGTGTTACATTTGCCATGATTAGATTAGGTTATGGTACAACAAAGGGTGGAACCATAGACAGACAGCTTGATTATAACTATAATCAGGCAAAGAAGAATGGAATAAAAATAGGATTTTACCTGTATAGCTATGCTGACAATGTTGCTGAAGCGAAAAAAGAGGCAATTTTTACAGAGAAGCTTTTAAAGAAATATAATGACTTTGATTATCCGGTGGCTTTTGATTTTGAAAATACATATAGAAATAAGGCAAAATACAAAAGTTCAAATACTAAAATAATAACCACATACTGCGATTATTTAGAAGAAAGAGGATATGATACATGTATATATTCTTATTTGTCCTTTTTCAAAAATTCAGTGGATTATAACAAAGTTTCAAAATACGGATTGTGGTTGGCAAGATGGACTTTTAATCCTTCAAAATATGAGGATTATGGATTGCCTAACGTTGAAATGTGGCAGTATTCAGATAATGGCAGAGTAAATGGTATTGGCGGTGCCGTAGATTTAAATATAAATATTATTGCCAGATAGTTTAGGATACTTAGATTAAATATTAAGCAAAATCATATTAAACAAAATGATGCACTACAAATAAAAATTGTTGACATATATCAATTGGTGGTGTAATATATATAAGTCGCAATCATCAGAAAATGATTTTTGCGGGTTATGTGCGTGTAGCTCAGCTGGATAGAGCGTCTGGCTACGGACCAGAAGGCCGAGGGTTCGAATCCTTTCACGCACGTTAAGCAGTTCCATTATGGGACTGCTTTTTTTGAATAAAAACAAAAAAGTTTGCCATACTACTTATGTGACAAATAAAAAAATCAGGAGGTAGTCATGGCAAAGAAATATTCGTCAGGTAAAAACGATGCATCAGGTTATAGTAGCATGCAGAATGCATACAACAGCACATCAAAAAGCAGTGCAACAGATAGTGCATCAAAAAGCAGTGCAACAGATAGCACATCAAAAAACAGTGCAACAGATAGTGCATCAAAAAGCAGTGCAACAGATAGCACATCAAAAAATAAGGCAACAGATGGTACTTCTAAAAACAAGGCAGCATATAATACATCAAAGAATAAAGCAACAGATAGTACTTCTAAAAACAAATCAACAGACTGTACAGATTGCAGATAGTTAAGGTTAAGACCCTATAGCAGTAAGTGGCTATAGGGTTTTAACATATTGTAATAAGATGAATAAACTAAAAGAAAAAAGTGATGGTAACCAATGAACAGATTTGACTTAGTTTCCATTGATACTGCAAGAAAAAGGGCTATGGAAAAAGGATATATAGTGGTGGATTTAAGAAGCAGAAGTGAATTTGACAAAGGACATATTGAGAATGCAATAAATATTCCGGAGGGTGATATTAGAAAAATCGACAGTTTCGGTAGAAAAGGAGACATATGGATTTTGTACTGTAGAAGAGGCAGTTTAAGTTTCAGACTTGCCAGTGAAATGGCAAACCAGGGATATAAGGTTATGGCAGTGGTAGGCGGATATAGAATGTAGTTGACATTGTTTTTTTATCAGATTATCATTAAGTAGATAAAAATAAGGATTTTGGTGAATTTTATATGGATAAATTACATTTAATCGTTCCATGTCATTTTGGAGTGGAATCGGTTTTAAAGAGAGAAATTATAGATTTAGGATACGAAATAGAGAGGGTTGAAGATGGAAGAATCACTTTTTCGGGAAATTTATTGGCAATATGCAGGGCTAACGTATTTCTAAGAACTGCTGAACGTGTAATGATTCAGGTTGGAAGAGTAAAGGCTCAGACATACGACGAGCTTTTTGAGGCAGTTAAGGCATTAAAATGGAGTGATTTTATACCGGAAAACGGAAAATTCTGGGTAAAAAAAGCCAGTTCTGTTAAAAGTAAATTATTTAGTCCCTCAGATATACAAAGAATAGTAAAAAAGGCAATTGTGGAGAATCTGAAACAGGAATATGGTGTAAGCTGGTTTAGTGAAGATGGGGCAAGTTATCCTATCAGAGTGTTTTTTTATAAGGATGAGGCAGTTATTGCATTGGATACATCAGGAGAATCACTTCACAAAAGAGGATACAGATATTATACCTCAAAGGCACCTATTTCCGAAACATTGGCGGCAGCACTGATTATGCTTACTCCATGGAATAAGGATAGAATTTTGGTGGATCCTTTCTGCGGATGTGGAACATTTCCTATTGAGGCGGCTATGATAGCAGCTAATATTGCACCGGGAATGAACAGGGAGTTTACCGGGGAAACATGGACTAATTTTATAGATAAAAAGTTATGGTATCAGGCTGTTAATGAGGCAAATGATAAAATAAATGATGATATAGAAACAGATATACAGGGATATGATATTGATGGGGAGATGATTGAATATTCCAGAAAAAATGCTATAAATGCAGGAGTGGAACATTTAATTCATTTTCAGGAACGTCCTGTTTCAGGATTAAGCCATAGGAAAAAATATGGATTTATAATTACAAATCCACCTTATGGCGAAAGATTAGAGGAACAGAAAAGTTTACAGAAGATTTATACAACTTTAGGAGAAAAGTACAAAGCTTTGGATTCATGGTCGGCATTTATCATTTCATCTTATGAAAATGTAGAAAAAGATATGGGAATAAAAGCAACGAAAAACCGTAAAATATATAACGGAATGATTAAGACATATTATTATCAGTTTATGGGACCGAAGCCTCCTAAAAAACAAAAATAAATAGAGGTTGTTAATGAAAAAAAAGAGAATACTTGTAGTATATATTCCACTTATTGCAATTTTAGTGGTTATAATTGCAGGTTTTTCCTACTCAAAACAAAGTGTACAAAAAAGTATTTCTTTTGATGGGGAAAAGACACAGGCACCGATTTTAGATACATGGAATCGGATTATGGCTAAAAGTGCAAATAAGGATGAAATAAATGTTATAGTTGATAAAAAAGAAGTTAAATATGTAAATAAAAGGGCGTACATGAGTGGTAATATGAATCTTATGATACCACTTGATATAGTTATAGAAACATTTAATTGCGCTGCAAATGTGTATGGTGGCGAAAAAATTGTTATCGAAAAAGGAAGCAGTATAGTAGCACTTTATTTAAATACCAAAAAAATGATTTTCAATGATAATGAATATAGTTTGGATGATAAACCGGTTACTAAAGATGGAACAATTTTTGTGCCGGCAAATATATTTGCAAAGTGTTTTGCCTATGATTATAATTGGAACAGCAAAAGTAATACAGCTTCATTTACAGGAAAAAAAGGCACTAAATCTTATTTGCCAAAGCGTTACAGCTATTTAGATAAAAAAAGAGCTGTGCCGGCAAAAAATCAGGGAAATTATGGTACATGCTGGGCCTTTGCCACACTGACGGCAATTGAAACATCACTTATGCCGGAAGAGCAATATGATTTTTCAGAGAATAACCTTGCCAGAAGTAATGATATGTCAGGAGAAATCCAGGATGGTGGCGATTATATTATGTCAATGGCATATCTTATGGCGTGGAAAGGACCGGTGTTAGAACAGGATGACCCTTATGGAACTCAGGAAAAAACTACCGGTTTAAAGGCAAAAAAACATATTCAGGAAGCACAGATTTTACCGGAAAAGGACTATGACCAGATTAAGGAAATGGTGTATAAATATGGCGGAGTAGAAAGCTCCATGTATATGTCCCTTAATAATTCCAAATCAAAATCAGTTTACTATAACGAAAGTGAGTATGCTTATTGCTATAAAGGAAAAAAGAAGCCTAATCATGATGTAGTTATAATCGGATGGGATGATAATTATTCAAAAGAGCTGTTTAACGACCAGAGTATTCCGGGAGATGGTGCATTTATATGCATGAACAGCTGGGGGGAAGATTTTGGATATAAGGGAACATTTTATGTTTCATATTACGATGACAGAATAGGAACAAGTAATGTTTGTTATACAGGCATAGAAAATACAGACAATTATGATAATATATATCAAAGTGATATTTGCGGATGGACAGGCTCCATGGGATTTGAGGGCAGTAGTACAGTGTATTTTGCCAACGTATACAATCCTTCTGAAAACGGGAAGCTTCAGGCGGTGGGATTTTATGCAGTGACCCCCGGAGTGAAGTATGAGGTATTTGTGGACAGCAAATTTGAAGGAGAAAATTCCTTAAGTGAGAGAACCCATACAGCAGCAAGTGGAACTTTGAAAAATAAAGGATATTATACAATAAAATTAGATAAGCCTTATAGTGTAAAGCAGGGACAAAAATTCAGTGTAACAGTGAAAATAACTAGCGGGAAGGACAAAAAAATCTTTAAGCTGATTCCTGTTGAAATGAATGGAAGTGATGACAGTTATAATGTGGATTTAACGGATGGAGAAGGATATTTCAGCTCTACGGGAAACAGATGGCAGTCTTCGGAAAAACATGATTGCAATATTTGTTTAAAGGCATATACAGACAAAAAATAAAGGAGAACAAACCAATGAAGAAGGTAATATTTGCAACAACAAACAAAAATAAGGTTCGTGAAGTCAATATGATGATGAAGGATTTTGACGTGGAACTTCAAACTATGGGAGAGGCAGGCATTAACATTGATATTGTGGAAGATGGAACAACCTTTGAAGAAAATGCCATTATTAAGGCAAAAACCATAATGGAAATAACAGGAGAAATAGCTATAGCTGATGATTCTGGTTTGGAAGTGGATTATTTAGATGGAGCACCGGGAATATATTCTGCAAGATTTTTAGGAGAAGATACATCTTACGATATAAAGAATAACTATATAATTGATAAACTAAAGGATGCCAAGGGAAAAGAAAGAAGTGCAAGATTCGTTTGTGCAATGGCAGTGGCTTTCCCAAATGGAAAAATTAAGACATGTAAAGGAACTATTGAGGGGCTTATTGCATATGAACAAAAAGGAACTAACGGTTTTGGTTATGATCCTATAGTTTATGTGCCGGAATATGAGATGACAACCGGTGAAATGGCTCCAGAATTAAAAAACAGCATAAGCCATAGAGGTAAGGCATTAGAACAAATGAAGGAAATCCTGAAAGCCGGATTGGAGGAAGAATGTTAAAAGCTATAATTATAAGTGATTCTCATGGAGATTTAAAAAATGTGAGAAAAATTGCCGAAAAAGAGCATAATATTGATTTGGTGATACATTTAGGTGACCTTTTGGGTCAGGACGAACAATTGGCGGAAATTTTTAACTGTGAAATAAAAAAAGTTAAGGGAAACTGTGATTATTATTCTAATAATCCGGTTTCTGATGTGGTGGAATTTGGTGGAAACAGGATTTTTATAACTCACGGACATAATTACGGAGTGGATTTCGGGCTGGATGGTTTAAGTTATGCAGCAGAGGAAAATAAATGTAATATAGCACTTTACGGGCATACTCATGTACCGGATAGCTCTATAAGGGGGAAAATAATCATTGTAAATCCCGGAAGTGTATCAAGACCAAGACAGTTAGGTGGAAGACCTACATATGGGGTTATGAAGGTAAATGGAGAGGGAAAAGCAGATATCAGAATAGAGTACGTTTAGCCCTATTTTAAAAGGGATTTCGGGGTATGAAAAAAAATTGTAAAAAAAAATAAAAAAAACGCTTGACAATTTTAAGGGTTTCCCATATAATTACTCTTGCGCTGTGAAAAATAAGTAACGCGAACACGGGGTGTGGCTCAGCTTGGCTAGAGCGCCTGATTTGGGATCAGGAGGTCGCAGGTTCGAATCCTGTCACCCCGACTGTGTGCGGGTGTAGTTCAGTGGTAGAACACCAGCCTTCCAAGCTGGATATGTGGGTTCGATTCCCATCACCCGCTTTTAACATTTTTTAAAATGTTTGTGTCCGTAGCTCAGCTGGATAGAGCAACGGCCTTCTAAGCCGTGGGTCGGGGGTTCGAATCCCTTCGGGCACATTTCTGGATTAGACCAGAGCATGGCATGGTGGCTATAGCGCAGTTGGTTAGCGCGCCAGATTGTGGCTCTGGAGGCCGAGGGTTCGAATCCCTCTAGCCACCTTACACAATGGGCTATCGCCAAGCGGTAAGGCACAGGACTTTGACTCCTGCATTCGCTGGTTCGAATCCAGCTAGCCCAGTTAAAGGGTTAGTAATAACTTATAAAATTAATAAGGGCCACTAGCTCAGATGGTAGAGCACTTGACTTTTAATCAAGTTGTCTGGGGTTCGATTCCCCAGTGGCTCACTAAGTGTAGGTTCGTGCCTACACTTTTTTGTTACTAAGGCAAACATATGGGAAGTGTTTGTATAAAAGCGGAAAATTAAATAGCTGCGGGTGTGGCGGAATTGGCAGACGCGCTAGATTTAGGTTCTAGTGGGCAACCGTGCAGGTTCAAGTCCTGTCACCCGCATTTAAAATTAAAAAGTAGTTGTCTCTTTATGAAATATAGTTCAAAAAGGGACAGCTTTTTTGTTTATTATACCTCTTTTACCGGCATGATTTATTTGCTATAATGGAAATCTGGAATTTGAAAGAGAGACAAGGGAGAAAAAATGAAGAGGATTGTGATTATTGGGGCGGGACCGGCAGGCCTTACAGCCGGTTATGAATTACTGGAAAAAGGTGGATATGAGGTTGTTATATTAGAAAAAAGCGACAGAATAGGTGGAATATCCCAGACTGTACGTTATAAGGGCAACCGAATGGATATAGGGGGACATAGATTTTTCTCGAAGGACGATAGGGTAAATGAGTGGTGGCAGAACATAATGCCTACTCAGGGAGCACCGTCATTTGATGATAAGGTGTTAGGCAGAGAGAAAACTTTAGCTGACAAGGGACCTGATCCTGAAAAAGAAGACAGGGTAATGCTTGTAAGAAACAGAGTGTCAAGAATTTATTATTCAAAGCATTTCTTTGACTATCCGATTTCTTTAAAATGGAGTACCTTAAAGAACATGGGATTTGGGACTACAATTAAGGCAGGTTTTAGCTACCTTCATTCAGTATTTAGAAAACTACCGGAAGATAATTTGGAGAATTTCTATATAAACAGATTTGGACGTGTGTTATATTCAATGTTTTTTGAAGGGTACACAGAAAAATTATGGGGAAGACATCCAAGGGAAATATCAGCTGACTGGGGAGCACAGCGTGTAAAGGGACTATCCATAACAGCCGTTATTAAGGATGTATTTAAGAAAATTCTTCCAAAGAAAAATGACGGAGAAGTGGAAACATCACTGATTGAGGAGTATGTTTATCCTAAATTCGGACCGGGACAGCTTTGGGAGGCTGTGGCAGATGACATTGTAAAAATGGGTGGAACTATTGTAAAAAATAGTGAAGTTAAGTATTTAAACACTGAAAATGGAAAAATAAAAAACGTTGTTTGTTTAGAAAATGGACAGGAGAAGGTTTATGAGGGAGACATATTTATGTCTTCTATGCCTGTTAATGATTTAATTGCAGGAATTAAAGGAAGCGATATTCCGGATATTGTTGCAACATCAGCAGCAGACCTTCCTTTTAGGGACTTTGTAACTGTAGGTCTTTTGCTTAACAAATTAAATCTTAAGAATGAAACAAAGATTAAAACATTAAACAACATTGTGCCGGACTGTTGGATATATGTTCAGGACACAGGGGTAAAGCTTGGAAGAATACAGATTTTTAATAACTGGTCACCATATATGGTAGAAAAGCCTGACGAAAACGTATGGATTGGTCTTGAGTATTTTTGCAGAGAAGGGGATGAATTCTGGAACATGAGTGACGAGGAATGCATTAACATGGCAATTAATGAATTGGTTTCAATGGACGTAATTGACAGAAATGACGTTATTGATTCTCACAGAGAGCGCATACAGAAGGCATATCCTGCATATTTTGACGGATATGATAACATGGATAAGATAATTGATTATTTAAATACTTTTGATAATTTATTCTGCGTAGGAAGAAACGGACAGCACAGATACAACAACATGGATCATTCCATGGTTACTTCCTTTGAGGCGGTTAAGGATATTATTAATGACATACATGATAAAACAAATGTATGGAATGTAAACACAGATAAAGAGTACCATGAAACAAAGGAGCAGTAGGAGGTAAAGATGCAGTATCTTATGTTTGTAGTGGGAATAGTGGTTCCAATAATTTTACTTACATTATTCTTTAAAAAGAAAATATATTTGTCCTATAACAAATATATTTGTTCAGCTATAATAGCGGTTTTAATTGCTTTAGTGTTGGAAGTATTTACTTTTAACTTTAATAGTTTTGAAAATACCAGAAGTGATAAAATGACCGTGTCTGCGGATATTAAGACTTCTGAGGTAAAGTCAGATGGGTATTTAAGCCCTGAGTTATACGGAAGCATTACCAAATCTGCATCCACTGAAAAAAAAATATACACATTGGAAATGCAGGGCGTTGATGCTAAAGTAAATAATATAGACGTTATACCGGATTCTAACGACAGGGCAATAGAATGTAAGGTTTACTATTCTGATGAAGCTGTAAATAAATATACTGAAAGTGGTGATGAAAGTGTAATTGTGCCGTCAATGAAATCCACGGGACATATGCACCCTCATTTTGCCGGAAAGTGTCGTAATCTGAAAATTGAATTAAAGACAGATTTAAACAGTGAAATAAATTCAATTCAGGTTAAATTGAATTACCCGGCAAAATTTTCATTTGATATTTTCAGGGTACTTTTGGTCGCTGCAATATGCTTTATGGGATTTGTAATATATTTTACAAGAGGAAAAGGATGTTTGCAGTTTAACAGAAATTCAAACCGACAGTTTGCTGCAATTATGGGACTGGTTGTAGTGGAAATTGTATTTACGGTATTTTTGTCAATTGCCGGGAATTTACAGTTTAACGAAAATGGAAAAATCCAGAGTATTAATTTTCAGGATACACAGGACCCGTATCAGGAACTTACATTGGCAATAACTAAAGGAAAGGTTGACCTTAATAGTCTTAATCCGGAAACGGAGATTCAGGAAATGCGGGACATTAAGGAACTACAAAAACTCCAAAATCCTTATGACTGTAGTCAGCGTGATGGATTAACATATAAGTGGGACAGGGCATTTTATAACGGAAAATATTATTGCTACTTTGGAATAGTGCCTGCACTTGTGTTCTACCTTCCCTATTATCTGGTAACAGGGCATATGCTTAAAACAAAAATTTTAGCACTTTTGCTAGTAGTGATTATAGAAATGCTTATGGCGGCGTTAGTTTATGCCATGGCAAGTCAGTACAAAAAAAGACTTAACCTGTGGGTGGTTATGGCTGCAATACTAGGTTTTACAAATGTGTCAATGGTTCTGTTTTGTATAAACGGAAGTAAATTCTATGAAATAGCAGCTGCCTCGGCGTTAGCTTGTGCATTGGCAGGACTTAATTTTATAGTGAGGGCTTTTGATAACAAAAAAATGACAGTGGGAAGCCTTTGCGCAGGGGCAGCTTTTATGGCGTTGTCAGTTGGATGCAGACCTAATTTTATTCTTGTAAGTTTTGTGGCAGCATGTCTTATGTTAAATGGGCTTGCTAAAAAAGGCGGATATGTTGCAAGTGGAAATAATAATATAAAGACATATTTAAGCTGTGTTTTCTCAAAAAGCAATATAACAGCCATATTAGCCATTATTGTACCTTATGTTGTTGTAGGTTTGGGACTTATGTATTACAACTATATAAGATTTGATTCGCCTTTTGAGTTTGGAGCAAAGTATCAGCTTACGGTTTTTGACACGGGATATTATGGCATGACGGATTTTGGAAAGATTCCGTTAATGATTGCAAGGGCATTACTTATTCCACCTACTATCAGTGCAACGTTCCCTTATGTAAATGCAGTATCAGAAAGCAGCAATTATTTGGGATATTATTACGGAATGAGCTATATGGGAGTTCTTGCTCAACCTATAATGTGGACAGTTATTCTTCTTGGATGGTCCATGAAGCGTGGAATAAAGGATATGGGACATAAAGCTTTTGTTATGTTATCAGTGATTGTGGGAATTTTAATGTGTTATGTTACCACAGCAATGGGCGGAACATCCCTGAGATATTCCGTTGACTTTGCATGGTTATTCTTTATTCCTGTTATTTACATTGTGTTTGACATGTATGACAGGGGAAGAAACAGAAAAATTACAAAGTATATTTTAGTTCTTGTTGGAATATTGACAGTGGCAACAGTTATGATAAATGTACTTTTATGTATTTCACCGACATGGAGCAGTATAAGCAGAAAAGTGCCGGAAATTTTTTACAGAATAGAAGAAATGATGGTATTTTGGAAATAAATAAGCGGTGGGGAATTTAATTCCCTGCCGCTTATATTTTTGAAAGATAGCTATTGTGATAGTGTCCGTCATTTGTCACATCTTTTCCAAACCATTTAGGAGGAACAAAGGAGTTAGCATCTTCAATGGAACTAAACTCAACCTCAACTAGCAGCATACCTGCAAATTTCCCCTCAAATATATCAAGTTCAGCAGTGTGACCGTCTTCTAAAGGTATAAGAAAACGTGTTTTAGTTATGATATTGCCATCGGCTTTTTCCCGGAGGTGGTAATAACTCTTTTCATTTAAAGGAAGATTATATTCTTCCCTTGCCATCATGCCACCACCTTTATAAGTTAGAAAGTACTCATCATCCTGCTTTCTGATGCGGACTACAGGGGCAGTATTTAAATATGCCTGTTCTATTTTATGACATTTGTAGTCGTTTAAATTTGCAGGCAAATCAAGGGGAAGATATTTTCTCTCAATTTCCATTGGCTTCATAAATAAAGACCTCCTTGTACTAATTTGTATACTGATATTGTAACACAAAAGTTAATAAACCTTACGGCAAATAATAAATTTGTTAAAAATTCTTTATAACTTTGACACACGGCAGGTGTATGTTATACTTGTTTTTGAATTCATATGTTAGGAGGAATAGTGGATAATGAAGACAGTATATGCATTTTTGGCAGATGGAATGGAAGAAGTGGAAGCTTTGATGGTAATTGATTTGTTAAGAAGAACAAAGAAATTAAATGTTGTTACGGTTTCCGTTAAGGATGATTTGTTAGTGGAAAGCTCCCATAAGATTAAACTTTTTGCTGACAAAAACATTAACGAGATAGATTTTGAAAAAGGAGATTGCATTTTCCTTCCGGGAGGAATACCGGGGACACCTAATCTTGCAGCCTGTAAGAAACTGACAGATAATATAGTTGAATATAACAGACAGGGTAAATGGCTTGCAGCTATATGTGCAGCACCAAGTATTTATGGACAACTTGGTTTGTTAAAGGATGTAAATGCAACAAGCTATCCGGGTTTTGAAGATAAGATGGATTGTAAAAATTATGGTGGCAGAGTTGTAACAGACAAGAATTTTGTTACGGGAAAAGGACTTGGAGTGGCATTGGAAATGGGACTTGAACTAATAAGCGTGTTGGTGGATGGGGAGACAGCAGGACAGGTGGCAGCTGCAATACAGTTTGACAGATAAAATAAGCATAAAAGATCAATTCAGCCAAGCCTGAATCACCTAAGCTCGAATACGCTTTGCTTCTTCTCGCTTCGTTGATTCAGCAAAGTAAAATAATCAATTCAGCCAAGCCTGAATCACCTAAGCTCGAATACGCTTTGCTTCTTCTCGCTTCGTTGATTCAGCAAATATAAAATAAACAAAAAGCAAAATTGGCTGCAAGCAGCCTTTTGCCTTTTGTTTATTTTATGCTTGGCTGAATTGTTCAAAAAAACTTAGTGACATAGGGGGATTTTCGTGATATAATGTTTTTCTGTGTCAGGGGATATTATGCCCTTATGTTATGTTAAAAAATAAATTTTAAGAATGGATAATTATGGGTGGAGCTCACACCCGGTTAAATCTCAAGGAGGAAGAATAATGAGTTTACAGGTAGAAAAGTTAGAGAATAACACAGCAAAACTTACAATCGAGGTAGAGGCTTCAAAATTTGATAAAGCTATTCAGAAAGCTTATCAGAAAAATAAGAATAAATTTAACATTCCGGGATTTAGAAAAGGAAAAGTACCATATGCTATGGTTGAAAAGATGTATGGTGCAGCAGTATTTTACGAGGATGCAGCTAATGAACTTATTTCAGGAGCTTATGCACAGGCAGCAGAAGAATCAGGATTAGAAATTGTTGCACGTCCGGAAATTAACGTTACTCAGATTGAAAAAGGCAAGCCTTTCATATTTGAAGCAGAAGTTACAACAAAGCCGGAAGTTAAGCTTGGTAAGTACAAAGGAATCAAGGTTGAAAAGGCTGATGTTACAGTAACAGATGAAGAAGTAGCAGAAGAGCTTGATAAGGTTAAAGAGCAGAATGCAAGACTTGTAGCAGCAGATGATAAGGCTGTTGAAGACGGAGACCAGACAACAATCGACTTTGAAGGATTTGTTGATGGAGTTGCATTTGAAGGTGGTAAGGGAGAAGATTATCCTTTAACAATTGGCTCACATTCATTTATTGATACATTTGAAGAACAGCTTATTGGAAAGAAAGTTGGAGAAGAAGTTGAAGTTAATGTTACATTCCCTGAAAACTATCAGGCAAAAGAACTTGCAGGAAAGCCTGCTATGTTTAAGGTAACAATTAAGGAAATCAAAGTTAAGGAATATCCTGAATTAGATGATGATTTCGCTCAGGATGTTTCAGAATTTGATACCTTAGATGAATACAAGGAAGATATTAAGAAGAATCTTACAGAAAAGAAAGAAAAAGAAGCTGAAGCTGAAAAGGAAAGCAAGGTTATTGAAGCTATCGTAAATGATGCAGAAATGGATATACCTGAAAAGATGGTTGAAGCACAGGCTGAACAGATGCTTGAAGAATTTGCACAGAATATTGCTATGCAGGGAATTTCATTTGAACAGTATTTACAGTTTACAGGTGCAACAGTTGACCAGATGAAGGAACAGGTTAAGCCACAGGCACAGGCAAGAGTTGAATCAAGCCTTGTTTTAGAAGCAGTTGTTAAGGCTGAAAACATTGAAGCTACAGAAGAAGAAGTTGAAGAAGAGATCAAGGAAATGGCCGGAAGATACAACATGGAAGCTGACAAGCTTAAAGGTTTATTAACAGATAGCGACAAGGAAAATCTTAAGAAAGATATTTGTGCAAGAAAAGCAGCTAAATTTGTTGTAGATGAGGCTAAATAATTTAATTATTAAGCAGGAGGTATAGCAATGGCATTAGTACCTTATGTCATAGAGCAGAATTCCAGAGGTGAACGCTCATATGATATTTATTCAAGATTATTAAAAGATAGAATTATCTTTTTAGGAGAGGAAATAAATGATGCAGTGGCTTCTACAGTTGTTGCACAGTTATTATTCTTAGAGTCAGAGGATCCGGGCAAGGATATTCATATGTATATCAACAGTCCGGGAGGTTCTGTTACAGCAGGAATGGCAATATATGATACAATGAATTACGTTAAGTGTGATGTATCAACTACATGCATTGGCATGGCGGCAAGTATGGGTGCGTTCCTTTTATCCAGCGGAGCTAAGGGAAAGAGATATGCCCTTCCAAATGCTGAAATTATGATTCATCAGCCATTAGGCGGAGCACAGGGTCAGGCTACAGAGATTCAGATAGCAGCAGAGCATATTTTGAAGACTAAAAAGAAATTAAACGAAATTCTTGCAGCTAATTCAGGAAAGCCGGTTGAAGTTGTTGAAAAAGATACAGACAGAGATAATTGGTTAAGCGCTGATGAAGCAAAAGAGTACGGTTTGATTGACAATGTAATCAAAGAAAGATAAAGATAAGAATAAGGCACCGCAATTGTGGTGCCTTAACTTGGATTTTATGTCAAAACAGTGAGGTAAACATGGCAAATAAAAAAATTATTGATGAGAAATTATATTGTTCATTTTGCGGTAAGCCGGAGAGTCAGACAAGAAGACTTATTGCCGGACCGGAAGGTGTGTATATTTGTGATGAATGCGTTGAAATATGTGCAGGAATCGTGGAAGAAATGTACCATGAAGAGGAATCCGGTGCTACACAGGAGATAAATCTTTTAAAACCAAAGGAAATTAAAGAATTTTTGGATCAGTATGTTATAGGTCAGGATGAGGCAAAAAAGGTTTTGGCAGTTTCAGTATATAATCACTACAAACGTGTTTTATCAGACAAGGAATTAGATGTTGAACTGCAGAAATCCAATATTCTTTTGTTAGGGCCTACAGGTTCTGGAAAGACATATTTAGCTCAGACATTAGCAAAGATATTAAATGTTCCATTTGCCATTGCAGATGCTACAACTCTTACAGAGGCAGGATATGTTGGTGAAGATGTTGAAAATATTTTGCTTAAATTAATTCAGGCAGCTGATTATGATATTGAAAAGGCTGAGCATGGAATTATATATATTGATGAAATAGATAAAATTACAAAAAAATCAGAAAATGTTTCTGTTACAAGAGATGTTTCAGGTGAAGGTGTACAGCAGGCATTACTTAAAATATTAGAGGGAACAGATGCCAGCGTGCCACCACAGGGTGGAAGAAAGCATCCTCAGCAGGAACTTATACCTATTAATACTACAAATATTTTATTTATTTGTGGTGGAGCTTTTGACGGATTAGATAAGATTATAGAAAAAAGATTAGATAAAAGTGCAATTGGATTTAATTCACCGGTTCGTGAAAAAAATGACCACAAGACAGATGAATTATTCAAGCAGGTTATGCCGGAAGATTTAACTAAATTTGGAATTATTCCGGAATTTATAGGACGAGTTCCTGTTACGGTTTCATTGGATTTCTTAGATGAAAAGGTATTAGAGAGAATACTTACAGAGCCAAAGAATGCATTGGTAAAGCAGTATAAGAAATTATTTGAATTAGATGGAGTTAAGCTTACATTTACAGATGAGGCAATACATGCCATAGCTAAGCTTGCAGTGGAAAGAAAGACAGGAGCAAGAGGACTTAGAGCCATTATGGAAGATGCGGTAATGGATATAATGTATGAAACACCATCTGATGACACCATTGAAGAATGTATAGTCAACGAGGATGTTGTAAATGGATTAGCAGATGCAGAAATAAAGTACGCACCTTCAGGAACTAAACCTAAAACAAAGAAAAAAAGCGGAAAAACCGCATAGGTATCAAGGAGAAAATATGTCAGAAAATACTTTTAAAATACCGGTTATACCTCTTAGGGGGCTTACTATATTGCCGGGAACGACAGTTCATTTTGACATTAGTAGAAAATCATCAATTGCTGCCGCAAATGCTGCTATGATGCAGGGACAGCGATTGTTTGTTACAGCACAGAAAGACCCGGTGGAATCAACACCGGGTTTTGATGGAATATACAAAATAGGTACTGTTGTATTAATAAAGCAACTTAATAAATTGCCGGATGGAATTACAAGTGTAATGGTAGAGGCAAAGAATAAAGCTGAAATTCTCACATTATATGAAGATGGAAAATATTTTGAGGGAGATATAAAGGAAATTCCACAGGAAGAAAATCTTTTATCTGAAAATGAAGAAGAGGCCTTTGTAAGAGAATTAAAAGAAACCATAAGAAAATATGATGTAACAAACCATGGGCTGACGGAACAGGGAATAAGAAATGTTATGAGAATAAATAATCTGTCAACTCTTATGGAACAGTTACTTTTAAGAATAAAAGTAGATTTTAGAGTAAAGCAGGAATATTTGGAAAAAAATGACCTAGTGTCTAAATTTGAGACAGTTATGTCATTTTTAAGAAAAGAAAATGAAATCGGACAAATAAGAGCTGATATAATTGAGAAGGTTAAAGAGAGACTTGACAAAAGTCAGCGTGAACATATTTTAAGAGAACAGATTCAGGTTATAAAAGAAGAATTAGGGGAAGATTTCTCGGCAGATGCAGATGAATTGCAGGAAAAAATAGAGAAGCTTAACGCATCTGATGAAGTGAAGGAAAAGTTAATGAAGGAACTTTCAAGGTACAGAATGTTTGGTGGAAATGCACCGGAAGCTAATGTAATAAGAACATACATTGACACAATGCTGGATATGCCTTGGAATAATCAGACAGTGGAAAACCCTGATTTGACTAATGCACAAGAAATCTTAGACAGAGATCATTACGGACTTAAAAAAGTAAAAGAAAGAGTTCTGGAGTTTTTGGCAGTGAGAAATTTAACGGAAGCTAAAGGCACAAGTCCCATTATTTGTCTTATAGGACCTCCGGGAACAGGAAAAACATCTATAGCTCACTCAATTGCAGAAGCTTTAAACAAAAAATATGTTAGAATAAGCTTAGGTGGCGTGGACGACGAATCGGAAATCAGAGGACACAGAAAAACATATGTGGGAGCAATGCCGGGAAGAATAGCAAAGGGACTTAAAATGGCAGGCAGTGCTAATCCATTAATGCTGTTTGACGAAATAGACAAAATGGGAAGAGGTTATCACGGAGATCCGGCTTCAGCCCTTCTTGAGGTTATGGATTCAGAACAAAATTCATCCTTTATGGATAATTATTTGGAAGTTCCCCTTGATTTGTCAAAGGTATTATTTATTGCCACGGCAAATGATATAAATACCATACCGGAGCCTTTAATTGACAGAATGGAAATGATTGAAGTTGAAGGTTATACTGAAAACGAGAAGTTCCACATTGCAAAAGAACATCTGATTAAGAAGGCATATGAGAAAAATGGAATAAAAAGATCAAATCTTTCCATAACAGATGAGGCAATAAACAGTATTATAAGATTTTACACAAGGGAAGCCGGTGTAAGACAGCTACAAAGGGAACTGGAAGAAATATGCAGAAAAGCAGCAAGAGATATAGTTCAAAATAATAAAAAGCATTTAAAGGTTACATCAAAAAATATTGAAAAATATCTTGGAAGAAAGAAATTCGATGAAGATTTGGCAAATGAGTCAGATGATATAGGAATAGTAAGAGGTCTTGCCTGGACGGCTGTAGGTGGAACTACCCTTCAGATAGAGGTAAATACAATGCCGGGAAAGGGAGAACTTAAGCTTACGGGACAGCTTGGTGATGTTATGAAGGAGTCTGCTGTAATTGCACTGAGCTATGTTAGAAGTATTGCAGCGGATTATGGTGTGGATAAGGAATTCTTTAGTGAGAATGATATACATATTCACGTTCCGGAAGGGGCAGTGCCAAAGGATGGACCATCAGCCGGAATTACCATGGCAACGGCTATTTTGTCAGCAGTGTCAGGAATTAAGGTAAAATGTAAGGTGGCAATGACAGGAGAAATTAATCTTCGTGGAAATGTTATGCCAATAGGAGGATTAAAAGAGAAACTTTTGGCTGCTAAAAATGCAGGTATTAAGAAGGTTTTAGTACCTAAAAAGAATGAACCTATGGTAAAGGAGATTTCAGAGGAAATAACTTCAGGTCTGAAAATTGTATACGTAAGTCATATGAGTGAAGTTATTAAAGAGGCTCTGAGCAGGTAAATATATGGTTATAAAAAATGTTAGTTTAGAGACGGTATGTGGAATTACAAGTCCTCTGCCACAAAATAATATGCCGGAGATTGCCTTTGCAGGTAAGTCAAATGTAGGAAAATCATCACTGATAAACAGTCTTGTAAACAGGAAGGCATTAGCAAGAACATCATCCCAGCCGGGAAAAACACAGACAATTAATTTCTATAATGTTAGTGAGGAAATGTATTTTGTGGATTTACCGGGGTACGGGTATGCCAGTGTGTCAAAGGAAGTAAAGGAAAAATGGGGTGTAATGATAGAAAACTATCTTCATACTTCGGATATGTTAAAAGCAGTTTTTCTTTTAATAGATATAAGACACGAGCCGTCAGCTAATGACATAAATATGTACCAGTGGATATTAGCCAATGGATATGAACCAATAATAATTGCAACAAAGCTTGACAAAATAAAGAGAAGCCAGATACAAAAGCATGTTAAAATGATAAGGACAGGCTTAAACGTAGTAGGTGGAACAAAGATACTACCATTTTCGGCTCAGACAAAGCAGGGAAAAGATGAAATTCTTGATTTGATTGAAGAAATAACAAGGAGTTAGAAATGGCATTAGAACCGGAAACTTTATATAAATTAATTATAATGCATATGCTTAATAAGGTGGATTTCCCACTGACTAATACCCAGATTGCCCAGTTCTTTCTGGAGAATGAGTACACAACTTATTTTTCCGTTCAGCGTTCCATTAATGAGTTAATAGAAAACGGATTTGTGTTTTTAAATGTTAATAGAAATACATCTTATTATCATTTAACTTCCGAGGGAAGGGAAAGTCTTAAGTTTTTTGAGAATAAAATTCCCAACCAGATAGTTGATGATGTGGATATGTTCCTTATTGAGAATAAATATGAATTAAGAAATGAGGCAGGAACCGTTTCGGATTATTACAGGGCTGCAAATGGAGATTATATTGTACATTGTCAGGTAAAAGAAGGAGACAGTACATTAATTGAACTTAATATTGCAACTCCTGATAAGGATATTGCCTCAAAAATGTGTGCAAATTGGCAGGACAAGGACACCAGCCAGAAAATATATCAATATGTATTAGATAATCTGACGTAATAATTTCACATAAAGGTAAAGTCAGTTTAACAGCAAAATAAACAAGAGATGGAGGAAAATATGTCGCATATAGATCAGAGTAAAATAAGAAATTTTTGCATTATTGCTCATATTGATCACGGAAAATCTACTTTGGCAGACCGTATAATAGAGATGACAGGGCTTCTTACAAACAGGGAAATGCAGGCTCAGGTTCTTGATAATATGGACTTAGAAAGAGAACGTGGAATAACAATAAAATCTCAGGCAGTTCGTACTGTTTATAAGGCTAAAGACGGTGAGGAATATATTTTTAATCTTATTGATACACCGGGCCATGTGGATTTTAATTACGAGGTATCACGAAGCTTAGCAGCCTGTGATGGTGCAGTATTGGTAGTTGATGCGGCACAGGGTGTGGAAGCACAGACTCTGGCAAATGTTTATCTTGCATTAGACCATGACCTAGAGGTTTTTCCGGTAATAAACAAAATTGACCTTCCATCAGCTGACCCGGATAGGGTAAAGGCGGAAATAGAGGATGTTATAGGACTTGATGCAGAGGATGCACCACTTATTTCAGCCAAAACAGGACTTAACTGTGGTGAGGTTTTAGAGGCAATTGTTAAGAATATTCCGGCACCGGAGGGAAATCCGGAGGCTCCCCTTAAAGCACTTATTTTTGACAGCTTATATGATTCATACAAGGGAGTCATTGTATTTTGCCGAATAAAAGAGGGTACCGTAAAGCCGGGAATGAATATAAAAATGATGGCAACAGGAGCCAAGGCAAATGTTGTGGAAGTAGGATATTTTGGAGCAGGTCAGTTTATAGCCTGTGATGAATTATCAGCAGGAATGGTTGGATATATTACGGCAAGTATAAAAAATGTCCGTGATACCAAGGTTGGTGATACCGTAACTGATGCAGACAGACCATGTGATGAGCCACTTCCGGGATATAAGGAAGTTAATTCAATGGTTTACTGTGGTGTATATCCGGCAGATGGAGCCAAATATCCTGATTTAAGAGATGCTTTGGAAAAACTTCAGCTAAATGATGCATCCCTTAAATACGAACCGGAAACATCAATAGCCTTAGGATTTGGTTTCAGATGTGGATTCTTAGGACTTCTTCATCTTGAAATTGTTCAGGAGAGACTAGAGAGGGAATACGGACTTGATTTGGTAACTACGGCACCGTCAGTTATTTATAAGGTATACAAGGAAAATGGGGAGTTAATAGAACTTACCAACCCAACTAATTTGCCGGATCCAAGTGAAATAGAACATATGGAGGAACCTATTGTAAGTGCCGAAATAATGGTAACTACAGAGTTTATAGGCTCTATTATGGAATTGTGTCAGCAAAGACGTGGACGATATATAGGAATGGAGTACGTGGAAGGTTCAAGAGCACTTCTTAAATATGATATTCCGTTAAATGAAATAATATATGATTTCTTTGATGCATTAAAATCCCGCTCAAGAGGGTATGCCTCATTTGATTATGAATTAAAAGGATATGAAACAGCTAAGTTAGTTAAGCTTGACATTCTTATAAATAAGGAAGAGGTGGATGCACTATCCTTTATAGTTCCGGAGGCTTCAGCATATGAGCGTGGCAGAAAAATGTGCGAGAAACTGAAGAATGAAATTCCAAGACAGCTTTTTGAAGTACCGATTCAGGCAGCAGTAGGAAGTAAAGTTATTGCAAGAGAAACAGTTAAGGCAATGAGAAAAGACGTGCTTGCTAAATGTTATGGTGGCGATATTTCAAGAAAGAAAAAGCTGTTAGAAAAGCAGAAGGAAGGAAAGAAACGTATGCGCCAGGTTGGAAATGTGGAAATACCACAGTCAGCATTTATGGCGGTTTTGAAATTAGATGAGGAGTAATGTACTATAAGAAGATAATATCATACTGCACAGTTTTATTGTTTACAGTAATTATATCTGCTAATGTAAACACATTAACTTATGCCAAAAGCATTAAAGCCGAAACACCAAAGAATGTTGTAGTTAAAAGGTATACTACAACAGCATTAAAAATTAAATGGAGTAAGGTAAAAAAAGCCGATGGTTATAGGATATACAGATATAGCAGTAAAAAGAAAAAATATGTCAGTATAAAGACGGTTTTTAATAATGAAAAGACCTGTTGGATTGACAAAAAATTAAAAGTCCATAAAGTGTATAAATACAAAGTGTCATCTTTTAAAGTACACAAAGGGAAGAAAAAGTTTAGTAAAAAATCCTACCGGGTGTCAGGGAGAACCTATAGAATTAATGACCGATTAGTAAATGCCGGAGAAGTATTTATTTTGGAAAATAGTCCTATTAGTATAGGACTATGTAGCGAAAATGAGTATCAGGTATTCATTAATCCTGACAGAAAGGTTAAAAATAAAAAGGCAAAACCGTTTTCTAAAGAAGTTATATGGAGTAGCAGTGATATTTCTCTAGTGAAGGTAAATAAGATGGGGAAAATTACTTCCTTTGATAAAGAAGGAACGTGCTATGTTTATTTAAGGGCACACAATGGGGTGCAAAAAAGGATTAAAGTTAAAGTAGTTAATTTTGCAAATCCAAAGAGTTTTTCGGGTTATGAGGGAAACGATTCTTATGTAAACGAGTTATTGCTCAATTATAAAAAGGAAGTATGCAATATTGCAACTTATTTCACGGTACATACAAAGCAGGGTGTAAACGGATGTATAAAAAGTGATGACGATGGAAATATTGTAGGAATCCCGGATATGGAGAACATTTCAGCAATTCAAAATGATATCAACAAATTGTTGACACAGTTTCCCCTTGTAATAAAAATATATTATAATGGGGAAGGAGCAGTAAAATTTAAACTGTGCTTTAATGCAGCAGGAACTTCATATAGAGATATCATTTATGATAAAAATAATGAATATGAGGAGTCGCCACAGCAGATTGCACCCCATTGGGTATTACGAAGGTCACCGGGGCGCTAAATCAGTTTATTACAAGAAAATCAAAATGGTCTCTTATACAGAAAGGCAATTATAATTATGGATAAATTAGAAATATATGTTCATATACCCTTTTGTGCTAAGAAGTGCGATTATTGTGACTTTTTATCTATGAGAGGGGATTCGGTAACTAAAAGAGAGTATGTTTCTGCATTAATTAATGAAATTAAATTAAGTAAGGATAGAATGGAAGGGTACCTTGTCGATACAATATTTATCGGTGGAGGTACTCCTTCCATATTAGAAGGAAAATATATTGGAGAAATAATGGATGCCATAAGACAAAACTGTGTGGTGGATGAGAATGCAGAAATTACCATTGAATGTAACCCGGGAACTCTTGATAAGTATAAATTGAAATACTATAAGGATTTAGGGATAAACAGAATAAGTATAGGTTTGCAGTCAGCTAATGATGATGAACTTATGGCAATTGGAAGAATACACAATTTTGATAAGTTTTTGGAAAGCTATAAGTTAGCCAGAGAGGCAGGATTTTCTAATATAAATGTAGATATAATGAGTGCACTTCCGGGGCAAAGTATTGAAAGCTATAGAGAGACTCTTAAAAAAGTGACAGACTTAAATCCTGAACATATTTCTGCTTACAGTCTTATTGTGGAGGAGGAAACCCCACTTTATGACAGGGTGGAGGCAGCAGAGAATGCAGGATATAGCATATTACCTGATGAGGATACGGAGCGGGAAATGTACTATGAAACCGGAAAATTCCTAAAGGATTCAGGTTATATGAGATATGAAATATCTAACTACAGCAAGGTGGGATATGAGTGCAGGCATAATATAGGATATTGGAAACGAAAGGATTATCTGGGATTTGGATTAGGGGCTGCGTCACTATATAAAAATACCAGATATAGCAATATCGCAGATTTAAGTCAGTATATTTCTGTTATGTCAGGTGGCAATTTGGAGGAGAATGAAAATTTCTGGGGAGAGACTATTTATCAGGATGATATATGGGATATTCAGGAAGACCCTCTTACTGTGATTCAGGGAAAAATCCAGAAACTTAGCAATAAAGATATGATGGAAGAATTTATGTTTTTGGGACTGAGAATGATGGAGGGAATATCAGTGGATGAATTTGAAGAAAAATATGGAAGAAAATTTGAGACAGTTTATGGTAATGTGGCAGATAAGTTAATAAGTCAGGGATTATTAAAGAAAAATGATAATAGGATAATGCTTACAGACAGGGGAATAGATGTAAGTAATTATGCAATGTCTGAATTTTTACTGTAGGAGGCTCTATGAACAAAATACTGGTAGTTGAAGATGATGAAAGTATTGCAAAAATGATAGAAGTTACGCTGGATATGGGAAATTATTCCTGCGATAAGGTGTATGACGGAATAGCTGCAAAGGAAAAAATAGAAAATAATAAGTATTCCCTTATTCTTTTAGATGTTATGCTTCCGGGAATAGACGGCTTCTCCTTAATGAAGTATATAAAACCCTTAAAAATTCCAACTATATTTATAACTGCAAAACAGGATGTAGTGGACAGGGTTCACGGACTTAAGTTAGGGGCGGAGGATTACATACTAAAACCTTTTGAGGCAATGGAACTTTTAGCCAGAGTGGAAGTGGTTTTAAGAAGATATCATAATGAAGAGGATGTAATTGAATACCACGATATTAAGGCAGATATTACTAAACATCAGGTAACCTGTAATGATGAAATTATTAATCTTACTCCAAAAGAGTTTGATATTTTAGTGTTTTTCTTAAAGCATAAGGATATTGTTATAAGGAAAGAGCGGTTAATGGCAGAAATATGGGGATATGATTTTGTGGGAGAAACAAGAACAGTGGATACCCATGTGCAGCAGGTAAGAAAGAAAATGAAATTAAAAGAAAAATTAGTTACTATTCCAAAGGTAGGATACTGCCTGTACAGTTAAATCAATAGGAGTGGCATATGAAGATATGGCAGAGAATATTTATAGTGACAATGTTCATTGTTACGGTTTTTACACTGGCAATGGGACTTTTACTTATTGGAAACCAGTATAAATATCAGATAGATGCAGAAATAAATAATTCCAAAAAGTTCCACGAAAATGTTATGGCATCAGTAAATGTTGAAGTGCAACGACAGATGCAGGAAAAAACCAAATCGATTTTAAGTGACCACGAATTTTTAGAGGCATATAAAGCCGCCTATGAAAGATTTGAGGATTTAGGTTATGGGTTGAAATTAAGTATGGACGGGGAAAACATAATGAATAACTATGACTTCTCAGATGACATAGTTAATAAGAATATGATTAAACAGGAAAGATATGCAGGATATGAAATAGTACACAAAAGTGATTATTATTTTCTTATAATGGAATCTGAAAACAGTATTTATGGCAGAAAAATAAAATGCGACACGGAGTATGATATTACACATATTTACAAGGCTTATTTTGCTCAAAGGGACAGGCTGAAGGTACTTACCATAGTATTTTCCCTGCTTTCGGGAATTATTCTTTTAGTAACTATCAGATTTTTACTTAGACCTGTAAAAAAACTTCAATGGGGAATACATAGTATATCTGACGGAGATTATGGAAGACAGCTTGAGGTAAAGGGGAATAATGAAATTACAGAGCTTACAAAAGATGTTAATCAGATGTCCGAAAAAATAGCAGATGATAACAGGGCAAAGGAAGAAATGATAGAAAGCAGGCAGGTATTTATTGACAACATGGCTCATGAAATGAAAACTCCTCTGACTGCAATTTTAGGATTTTCGGATATACTGACTATTAAGCAGAACCTTACGGAAGAACAGATAAAGGAATATTCAGGGTATATTTATAAAGAGGCATTAAGGTTAAAAACAATGTCAGGGAAGCTAATGGAATTAGCACAAATAGAAGAAAAAAACGTGAAGGGTGAATGTGTTGATATAGGCAATATTCTGGATGAAGTAATATTATCGGAACAAATTGTTTTGGAAAAAAGTAATATAAAGATAAATAAAAAGATTGTAAACAAAAATGTTATGGTTGATAAGGATTTAATTAAATCTGTTTTTTATAACATTTTAGATAATGGCGCTAAGGCTACCACGCAAAATGGTGAAATGGATGTAAGTATGTCTGTGGAAAATAATAAGGTTGTAATAAAGATTCAGGATTATGGCATAGGGATTCCGAAGGAAGATGTAAAGAAGGTTATGGAACCGTTTTATATGGTAGACAAATCACGAACACGAAAAAGTGGTGGGGCAGGTTTAGGTCTTGCACTGTGTAAAAAGATTATTGAATTAAGTAATGGTGAAATAGAAATATCCAGTGACATAGGTAAGGGCTGCCTTGTTACAGTAACACTTCCTGTTTATGATTTAGATTGATGAGGTTAAATATATGAAAAAAAATATATCGAATATAGTTACAATCTTAGCAGCACTGATAATAGTGGTAGCAGGTGTTGAAGCTATAAATATATATGCATCCCATGAAGAAAAAACAAGAATTAACAAGGTTGGAAGCACATTTTTACAGTTAGATAATGACATCAGCTTAGAGCGTAAGGTTTTTAACAGTGAATGCATTATAACCGGTAGCTATAAAGAAGTTAAGAATTTTAATAAGTTCAGTGCCATAACAGATGAGATTATAAAGGAATATGCTATGGATACCCGGACTGAAAAAACAGGTTATACCAATGGTGACAGCTACATTATTAAGTTAAAGGATAATTCCCAGGAAATTAATGTTTTTATCAATGAAAAAAACAGGGCAATAGAGTTTCAAAAAAGTATGGTGGAAATCAATAATGCAGGTGAAAGGGAAGAGGGATTTGTAAAAGTACAGGACGACAGAGACAGCACCGGCTCAGAGCTTTATTCTCTGATAAATGCAATACTTAAGGGATGTATAAAAGAAAATATGGTATCACCTAAATTGGATACCATAAAGAAAATAATGGGTGACTTCAATGGGGAAGAAATTTTCTGGCATGGTGATAAATTCTATATTCCTTTTAGAAATAATGAAAAGTATATTGTGATAATGTATGATTATAAAAATAAGGAATATTGTGGTGGAAAGTTAGTTTTAGGAGAATAAGAGAAGGCTCTAATTTTTGCAAAAATTTTGCATTTTTTTAGGGCTTTTTTTAATGCCGGCATATTACCATATAAGTGTTAAAGAAATCGTATAATTGATTTTATAAGGAGGAATTATGAGAAAAGGTAAGAGAATGCTTATATTGGCAATGACAGGAATTATAGGAATGTCATTACTAGGTGGATGTTCAGGCAAAAAAGTGGAGGATAGTGGACAGGATAACACTGATGAAATTCAGATTACGACAGGACTGGATAAAAAAGTCAAAGGAGAAGTTTCCGTAATGGTATGGTCCGGTGATGGTGAATATTATGAGGACATCGGAAATCCTAAAAGCACTGCAGGTAAGAAGCTTTTAGACCCTACAAAAATTGTGGCACAAAATGTAGCCCAGCTTTATGCAGTTGCAAAGAAATTTAATGAGGTTTATCCGGGAATAAAAATTAATGTGTGGTCAAAAATTGGTGATCCGGATCAGTATAACACTCAGTCATGGGAGCAGGAAATGGAAAACTTTCAGGCAAAGTATGGAAAATATCCGGATGTATGGGCATCAACAGACGTAACCGGGGATATAAAGAAGGGGCTGGTTGCAGATTTGTCAGTTTATAAGGATGACGAAACATATAAAAAATACAATGAAAGTCTTATGAAAAGCATTAATTATGATGGATTTCAGGGAGGTCTCCCGTCATATACAATTCCGGGAGGAATTTGGGTCAATAAGGCGTTGGCACAGGATAATAATATAAATGTTCCAAAGCCTGACTGGAATATTGACCAGTTTACAAGATTTATTTCTAAGGCAGATTGTAAGGAGTTCTGGGGATCAAAGGGAACACCTATAGAAGTTTTGGAGCTTGGAACAGATAATATAAATAAGAAGATTTTAGAAGAAAATAAGGTTGAGTTAAATAGTGAACAGGTAAAGTCACTTCTTAAATATTTGCCTAAATGGGCTGAAAAGTCTATAGATGTGGCAGCCGGTTCAGGAAAAATAACAAAAGATATAGTTAAGGAAAATGGTGGATACAGCTGGACGTATTTTACAAACAACAGAACATTAATAAATTTTGAAGACCCATGGTATTTAACATCAGGTGCTGATGAGGATGCAAAGGATAGCCCTTCATATATTAAATCAGCAGATTGGGACATATATCCATATCCTTCTACGGATTATTGTGAAAATACAATTAAAATAATTATGGATCCTATATGTGTACACAATTATGCACTGGATGATAAAAATAAGGAATGGAGTAAAGAGGAAGAGTTAAAGCGTGATATATCCTATACCTTTGCTTCTTTCTGGACAGCTTCTACAGATGCAAGAAAGGCAATTTATGACCAAAAGTGGAGTGATAACGGTCAAATAAAATCGGCAGCAGGAGATTCTTTCCCTGTTGTAACAGGAACAGATTATGATGAACAAATGAAAATGTGGAATGATTTGCCTGCACATAAATCCTATAAAGATAAAGATGGATTTAATGAGGTGTTAAAAATATGGAATGAAGGACGATACTGGGATGTAATTGATAAATGCTGGACGTCAACAGTAACTGAAAAGGGAGATACGGTAAAGACCATGGAAGAGTGGTTAAGATGTGGTGATCAGCAGGTTGCCGGTGCATGGTTTACTGAAAAGAACTGGGCAGACAGTGTAAAATCAAGATTATCTGACTGGGACAGCAAAATAAATGGAAAAATTGTTACAGCAGATAAACAGTTAAAAGATGCATTTAAGAAATTGTATAGAAAATAAAAATAGAAAAGCACAAGATTAACGAAAATAGGCTGTCGCATTAGCGGCAGCCTATTTTGGCATAAAAACTAACAGCAAGACTATTAACAGTCCGACTGATATTTCATTTACTTAAAAACTCTGACAGAGATCTGTTTAAGTACGTTTTTTCCCATTAGCTTAGTAGTTTATCCACAGCATCCTGTAATTCAGGATGCTGTCTGTATTTTTCAATTAATTCCCGCTCATGATTGGTAATATGAAACTGCTTTTTATCACTATAACCGAAGGTGCCTAAAATATCATCAATGTTGTATATTTCACAAAGAACTAAAAGAGTGTCGGCATCAGGTTGAGCCTGTCCGCTTTCCCATCCGTAAATTGTTTTGGTGGCTACTGTTAAAGACCTTTCATTTAACAGCTCAGCCACTTCATTAACTGTCAGTTTGTTATTTTTTCTATATTTTTTTAGCACCTTTGCTATCATTTCATTTTTCATTTAAAACATTCCTTTCAAAATAGAAATTATAGATGTTATGCTTTGGACACTTACATCATATTATAAATTTTATCTTATCCTACCCCAAAATATGCGTCAACAAATTCTTACTAATTGAGAAAAGTTAGAATTGAAATTCTTTAAAAATAAGAATATAATGCTATATAAGTAAAAAAGTCTTAGAAGTTAAGAAATGGGGTACAACATTGAGCGTTTCAGAAAAAGTTTCAAAATACATAGAATCTAATAATTTGTCCTTTCTTCAAATTTCGAAAGATACCGGAATAGACGAGAGAAAACTGCGGGGAGAGATTAAACCTTTAGAGGCAGGGGAGTTTTTGGAATTGTGCTTTTATTTAAATGTCAAACCGGAAGAGTTTATGGAGTAAGGTAGGAAAGAACAGTGCTTAGATACAAATGCAAAAAGGATAACATTATTACAAAAAACAGTATCTGTCCGGTGTGTGGCGGCAGAAGTGAGTTAGAGAGCTCAGATATATATTGGTGTCACAACTGTAAGGTGCCATTATATGAAAAGGTGTGCAAATGCTGCAATACGCAGGGAGAGAGAATAACTACGGATATCCGCCCGGTTTTCCCACAGGAGAGGCTTTTGCTGGAATTAATATGGAATAAGGCTCCCGGAACCTACGAAAAGTCATCAGTTTGGAATTGCTCGGGGAATTACTATTACATTGATGGAAAGCGTATAAGATTTTCCGTTAAGGATTTAAAAAATATAGATGCTGATTTGGTTAGAAAGAGATACTTTCAGGAAGAAAAAAATATTAACCGGCAATATTTTGATGAGTACATAGACAGATTTGTTAAGGCAAATAGTGACAGATATGAATTTATAGTTAAGGAAGCTACGGATTATATAAGGGGGTCTGTAAAAGGTTATACGGTAATGGATATGTTTGTGTCTTTTTCGGGAGGAAAAGACTCTACAGTTACGTCGGATTTAGTTATAAGGGCTCTTAGCGAACCGAAAATCTTGCATATATTTGGGGATACGACTTTAGAATTCCCGGAGACCATTAAATATGTTGAGAGATTTAAAAAAGAACATCCTAAAACTCCGGTTTTGTCATCTAGAAATAAGGACAAGGATTTTGAGGAACTTTGTCAGTTAGTTGGGCCGCCAAGTCGTGTTATGCGTTGGTGTTGCACAGTGTTTAAGACAGGTGCCATTCAAAGAAAAATAAAATCCCTGTTTAAGAATAAAAATAAAATCATTACTTTTTATGGAATAAGAAGAAGCGAGTCAAAAAGCAGAAGCAAGTATGAGAGGGAAACGGAAGGCTCGAAAATAACAAAGCAGATTACCATATCTCCCATTATTGACTGGATGGATTTTGATGTATGGTTATACATTTTAACCACAAAAATTGATTTTAACAATGCATACAGGCTGGGCTATGCCAGAGTAGGATGCTGGTGCTGCCCGAATAATAGCGGATGGTCAGAATTTTTATCTAAAATTCATATGAAGGAGCAGTCTGATAAGTTTAGAAAGATGCTTATTGATTTCGCTATAAAGATAGGAAAGCCTGATGCCGAAGTGTATGTGGATGACGGAAAATGGAAGGCAAGGCAAGGGGGAAATGGCGTAGAATATGCAGGAAAAACAGCAGTTTCTTTTGAACCCTGTGCATTAGAGGAAAATGCCTTTAATTACCAGCTGCTTTGCCCTATAACGGAGGAATTATATGAATTGTTTAAACCTTTTGGATATATAAATTTTGATTTGGGAAATAAAAGGTTAGGTGAGGTTTACGTTACAAGGAAAAATGCCATGCCGGTATTAAAACTTCAGGGACGAATAGGCAGTAATACATTAAAGGTAACTATTGTTGATTATCACATTGATGGTGCAAAAAGCGTAAAAACTGCAGAAGAAAAGGTAAAATGCCAGATTACAAAATATCAGATGTGTATGGGTTGCCGTGCCTGTGAAAGCATATGCAAGCATAATGCAATTGTTATTAAGGAAGGAAAAGAAGGCATTAGTTACAGAATTTTAGACGATAAATGTAAGAGATGCATGGAGTGCGTCAACCATTATACAGGGGGATGCTACATGAGAAAGGTACTTGCAACTAAGAAGGATAAATAGATTAGGAGGCAGATTGTGATAAAACTGAAAGGCCACGAGACATTTGCCATTCGTGAGGGATGGCTTAGTAAAGGCTTAATAGAAGTGGATAAAAACGAAAAGGTATTTTCTAAGAATTTTGGAGCAGACACTCTGGGAGTGGGAAGTAATATGGCAAAGGCTATCAGATATTGGCTAAAAGCAGGAGATTTTACTAAGGAAACAGGAAAAAGTCAGGTTTCGCTTACTGAAATTGGAAAAATAATACTGAAAAATGACAGATATTTTGAGGATATATTTCCTTTGGAAATTTTCCATGTAAATCTTGTTCATAACAGGGAAAATGCCACCTCATGGTATTTAACTTTCAATAAGATAAATGCAGAGGAATTTGATAAGGATGAATTGTTTGTATTGCTGGAAAATGAAATTCATAAAATGGGGGTGGAGGATTTTTCCGTACGTTCCCTTCAGGATGATGTAAATGTATTACTTAATATGTACACAAGGGAAAAAACACAGGATTACGACCCGGAGGAAAAGCGTATTTCACCTTTTTCTAAAATCGGTTTAATAAAGAAAAATGGAAAGAAATATATAAAAACGGCACCGGATTATACGGTTCTAAGCCCTATGGCGGTTTTGTATGCCCTAAAAAAATATATGGATTATAAAAATACTTTATCCTTAAGAATTGATGAGGCTGTAAATGAACCTTTGTCACCGGGAAAAGTGTTTAATTTAAAGCGGATTAAAATGAATGAATACTTAGATAAGTTAGAGGAAGAGGGCTATATCACCTTAAACAGAACAGCGGGGCTTGATATGATATACATGGAAAATAACATTACATTAGAGCAGATAATGGAGAAATATTATGCATAAATTAACGGACATGATACATATTGACAAAAGATTTCAAACTTCAATTAATCTTGAACTGGATTTAAATAACCCGGAAAAAATAGCAAGTTATATTCCAACGGTGTCTTCCGTGGATGTTTTAAATGAATATGCAGGACATATTGTTGAAAACAGAAACAAGGCAAATATTCTTATTGGCCCATATGGTAAGGGAAAATCTCATTTGCTTTTGGTTTTTATGGCATTAATTAGTGGAAATAAAGAAGTTTTTGAAAAAGTTATTGGGAAAATTAAGGCAAACAAATTAAATAAAACTTCCAATATTGAACTTTTAAAGGGAAAAAAGTTTTTGCCGGTTATTATTTCAGGCACATATGAGGATTTAAACCGCGGTTTTATTGAAGGATTAAGGGAGGCTTTAAAAAGAGAGGGATTAAATGACATTGTCCCGGAAACATATTATACAAAGGCATATGAGTGTATCAGGGAGTGGAAGGAAAACTACAAAGATACATATAGGGCTTTTGTGGGAAAATTAAGGGAAAATAATTATGAAATCGGGGAGTTTTTAAAGAAGCTGTCAAGGGAAAACAAAGAGGCAATGGATTTATTTGAAAAGATATATCCAATGCTTACTTCAGGCAGCAGGTTTAACCCTATATATGAAACTCTTGCCATAAAGCTTTACAGTGACATAAAGGAAAAACTGGTACGAATAAAAGGATACAGTGGAATTTATGTTATTTTTGATGAGTTTAGTAAGTATGTGGAAGGACATCAGCAGGACACTTTTTCAAGAGACATGAAAATATTACAGGATATGTGTGAATTGGCTCAGAAAAATGAAGAGTACCAGCTCCACATTACTTTTGTTGCCCACAAAAGCATAAAAGAATACGGAAAAGACATGCCGGAAGAAATGATAAACGCTTTTATGGGAGTAGAGGGACGTTTAAAGGAAGAGCGTTTTGTAGTATTTCCGGTAAATAATTATGAAATTATAGGACATGTTGTATCAAAAAGCAAAAAAGAATATGAGTCATTTTTAAGAGAGAATGATACTTTTAAGGAAATAATTGAAAAGTCATATAATACACCGTATTTTCAAAGCAATTTTACAATGGAAGAATATATGAAAATAGTGGCTTGGGGAAGTTTCCCACTTTTACCCCTTACCTCTTACTGTCTTTTTAATATTAGTGCCAAGGTTGCCCAAAATGAGAGAAGTGTATTTACATTTCTGGCAAATGATGAGCATGGAAGTCTTATTAACCTGTTGGATAAAAACGAAATGTTAGGGGTGGATGTGGTATATGATTATTTTGAAAATCTCTTTAGGGAAAATAAAGGTATGCCTGAGATACATAATGAATGGTTACAGGCGGACTATGCCTTAAATAAAGCAGAGTCAAAGGAAGAAAGACGGATAATTAAAACATTGGCGGTGTTTAGAATCATAAGAAAGCCGGACGAATTGCCTATAGTAAAAGAAAAGCTATGGTTAGCATCAGGGCTTAACAGGGAAAGCTTCAATAAGACTGTGGATAAATTAGAGAAAAAAGGTCTTATTATTTTCAGAATAAAAATGGGTACCTATGCCTTTAAGCATAACGTAGGTGTTGATATAGAAAAAGAGATAGAAAAGGTTGTAAATTCTTTCACGGGAAAAGTGAATATTCCAAAGGAAATAGAGAAAATTTCCGAATTAGATTTTGCTCTTCCTAAACAGTACAATCAGAAGTTTACCATGACCAGGTTTTTCAGATATGTGTTTATGAGTCCTGAACAGTTTCAAAAGGTAACGAAGGCGGAATATCTTTTTGAGGAATACAGGGCAGACGGCATTATTGTGGCTATAGTAAATGAAGGAGAGGATGACACAGAGAAAATTATACATCAGGTAAACAAATTAAATGATAAAAGAATTGTGGTTATTTACCCTGAAAACAGGTTTGTTCAGGATAAAAATATCAGAAAACTTCTTGCAGTAAAACAGCTTATTAAAAATGACAGGTTTATTGAGGATAATCAGGTTTTATTATCAGAGCTTAAGTTATATGAAGAGGATTTGATTTTTGAAATGAACAGCTTTTTAGAGAAAAGCTATATGCCTGAAAATGGGGAGTGTAGAATTTTTTACTGTGAACCGTTACCTGAAATAAAGTCAGAGAGAGCCTTTAACAGATTTTTAAGTGGAATATGCAGCAGCTACTACAACATGGCACCAAAAATCAACAATGAGCTTATTAACCGTACAAATGTATCGGCGCAGATTAAAAAAGCACGTCAGAAAATAATTGATAATATTCTAAATAATGATGACTGCATAGGATACAACAAAGGAACAAGTCCGGAAGCTACCATTTTCAGGGCTACTGTGGTTCATACAGGATTATTAGAAAACAATAATGAGAAAACGGTGGATAAGGGCGTAGAGCTGATAAATAAGGAAATTGACGGATTTATTATGAAATCAGCGGGAGAAAAAGTATCTTTTAAGGAACTTTATGATGTTTTAGAGGGAGAAAGCTTCGGTGTCAGAAGGGGAGTTATACCTATTTATTTAGCAAGAAAATTTATGGCAATGGAAGATATGCCTGTTGTTTATTTGTCTGATAAGGAAATCGAAATTACGAGTAATGTGTTTGAAAATATAAATTTAAATCCTGACAGGTATTTCTTATACACGGAAAAGGAAAGTCTTGAAAAAGAAAAATATTTAAAGGCAGTTGAAAATATTTTCCATATGGATAATGTTTCAGGACAAAACAGGCTGGGAAATATTGTTGCTAAAATTCAGGAATGGTACAGGAATCTCCCGCAGATTACCATAAATACCAAAAGAAAGTGCGTTGGAAGTGAATATTACAGATTTAGAAATCTGTTTAGAAATATTGAACTTAATCCAAGGGACATTCTCTTTGAGGAAGTTTTAAACATATTAGGTGGAGAAGAAAAAAGCTTTGAAGCCTGTATAGTTAAAATGAAAAAGATAGTTGAATATCTTAATTCCTTTGCTTTAAGGGAGAAGGAGGACGTTGTCAGAAATATTAAGAAAATCTGGAGCGTCGCACCGGGAGAAAGTTTGGCACCATGCCTTAAGGGCTGGTATAAAACCATAGAAAATAATGCCTTTAAACAGGTGTGGAATGAAAATACATCAGGTTTTATTAATGTTATAAGGGACTTGGATATAAATGATGAGTTAGAGATTGCCAATTGGCTGGCAAAGGCAGTAAGTGGAATTTATATTGAAGACTGGAATGATTTTACAAAAGATAAGTTTTTAGTTTCTATAGAAGAAATTAAAAATAGTCTGGAAAGTTTTAACGGGGAAGAGGATAAAGGTGAAAGTAAATTAAGCTTTACAGACAGAAATGGAAATAAGGTAGAGAAATATTACGATGCAAATTTAGACGACAGTACAGGGTATTTCTTAAAAAATGCCATAACAGAGGCGTTGGATGAGTTTGGAGACGCACTGGAAACAAAGGAAAAGCTGTCAGTTTTAATGCAGACCATAGAGGAATTATTAGAGGGGTAATAAATTGATATATTTGGATAATGCAGCAACTACATATCCTAAACCGGAAGAGGTATATGAGGCAATGGATTTTGTCAACAGAAATCTGGCAATGAACCCGGGACGGGGAGGATACAGTAAGGCGAAGGAAGCGGAAAATATAATAGATGAAACAAGAAATAAACTTCTTAAGTTAGCAGGAGGCAGTGACGATTATAATGTGGTACTTACCCCTTCAGCAACTATAGCCTTAAACGAAGTGATTATGGGACTTTCCTTTAGGGAGGGGGAGAATGTTTATGTTTCTGCCTTTGAGCATAATGCCGTAATGAGAACTTTGCATGCTGCAGAAAAAATATATGGATTTAATATAGTTGAACTGCCTCTTAATGAGGATTTAACAATAGATATTGAAAAAACAAAGTATATGTTCTCCAAGGATATTCCGGGAAAGGTATTTGCATGTCACGTGAGTAATGTGACAGGTTATATATTGCCTGTTAATGAAATAGCTAACCTTGCTAAGGAATACGAAGCCACAGTGGTAGTGGACGCATCCCAGTCATTGGGATTAGTTCCTATAGATTTGGGGCAGACACATATTGATTATATGGTGTTTGCAGGGCACAAAACCTTGTATGGACCTTTGGGAATAGGCGGATTTTTTATAAAGTGTGGAAATAATTTAAGGAAATATATATCAGGGGGAACCGGAACTGACTCCCTTAATCTGGAGATGCCTGATAAGGGCATTAAAGGATATGAGCCGGCAAGTTTTAATGTGGTGGCAGCAGCAGGACTTAACGCAGCTCTTGATGAAATAAAGGATAATGAAGCAGTTGAAACATTATTTTTAAGGGAAAAAGAGCTGGAAAATTATTTGGTAAAGGAACTTGAAAAAATACATAACGTTAAATTGTATGTAACAGGGAATGTTAATTCCGTTGGAATTGTACCTTTTAATATAGAAGGCTATAAGGCATCTGAAACAGGAATGATTTTGGATGTGGATTATGACGTGGCAGTGAGAACAGGATATCATTGTGCTCCACTAATTCACAAACATTTAAAGGATACTGATTACCTGGGCGTGGTAAGGGCAAGTATTGGAAAGTTTACCACAAAAGAAGAAATAGATGGTTTTGTAAAGGCTGTAAGGGATATAGCAGAAGAATACTAAGGGGAATTTTTTATGAGCTTTAAAGATGTAGAAATAAAACAGGAATACCGTTCTTTTAATGATAATATGGTGGAAGATTTTTATTATCCTTTATTAAGTAAGGCAAAATTATATGAAAGGGCAGTGGGATTTTTTTCATCCACAGCATTAATTGAAATATCAAAGGGCATATCAGGTCTGGTAGAAAACGGAGGAAAAATCCGGTTGATTGCTTCTCCTAAATTATCCGGGGAAGACGTAGAGGCAATAGAGAAAGGGCTACAGCAACGGAAAAGTGTTATTACAAACAGCATTAATAAAGCTATTTTGGAACCGGAAAACGAATATGAGGAAAGAAGGCTTGATTTGCTGGCTAATCTGGTAGCTGCAAATGTTCTTGAAATAAAAATAGCAGTTGTGGAAAATGAAGCAGGTATTGGAATGTATCATGAAAAAATGGGACTGCTATATGACTATGAGGAAAATATTGTAGCATTTAGCGGTTCTATGAATGAAAGTACCACGGCGTTTTCATACAATATGGAAAATATTGATGTTTATAAATCATGGGAGGGGGAATCGGAAAGACAGCGGGTAATGAATAAAAAGGTTAACTTTGATGCAATGTGGAATGACTATGAACCTCACATACGTATAATGGATTTCCCGGAGGCTTCAAGGGAGAAACTTTTTGAATATCGAAAAAGCAGTGAAATAGATTTAAGTTTAGACAGAAAAGAAGACTGGAATCAGTCAGAAAATAATGGGAGAAAAGAA
>OCHA01000611.1_pt1 | contig 38058 bp, 35 predicted proteins | sample 1538591 | NCBI WGS metagenome assembly OCHA01 (sample SAMN04571710, study PRJEB22368) | human gut metagenome | biome: human gut; material: stool | host: Homo sapiens | place: Luxembourg | collected 2012-09-06 | reverse complement strand
TTGTCCGTTACCCTGTTTTAACACCCCTGTTTTACAGTTTTATTCATCCCTTTCTATTTGATTGTCATTTATTATCGTTTTGCTGCTGCCGTGCGACCTCTCGTGGACTTATTTTCCCGCAAAGGTAATAGGCTGCTCCAATCTTGCCAATGCCGGCGTTCCGCCGCGAGTGAGCCGCAAAAATCTTCCTCTCCGTCTGTCGAGCGTATTTTCCCGCATCAGCCTTGTCAGATTGTTTCCGCCACCTTTTGGAGGCAGAAAAATAAATCCCAAAGGTCGCAAACAGGTTGAACAAAGGGAAATAGTAACAATAAAAACAAAAATAACATTATGAAAACAGAGATTAGGCAGAATGGCAAAGTGATACTATCGAGTACAGACGATATATCCATTCCGATGATTTTCAAAAACTTATGTGGTAAGAACTTTTCTGGAAACGACTATCAAAACTATCTCAGAACAGTTTGTCAGGATATTGGTGTTACGACGGGGGCGATTGAGTATTATGCCGACAACGTTTTGATTGAGAAAGCAACTATTCCTGAATTTTAAAAACTATATACAATGAAAAGGAAAGAGAAAGCAGCAGTAGATGAATTTGTTGCCCTTGTAGGAGGCAAGACATGGGAGCCTGTACGCCATAAATGTATGGGTAAATGGAGTGGTATGACCGATTACGGTTTTGTCATAGACGGACGGATAACGCTCTTTGTTTCCAATAGTATGGCATACTTTAAGAAACGGATTCGTGAGTGGATTAAGTCGATACATACTTTTGAAGCGAAGAAAGATTGCTACCTCCGCTTGCTACGTGAACAAATTGAAAAGGACAACGACAAGGCAAAGGACGAAAAGTTAAATCCTGTCAGACTGATAGACATCGGCATCTTATCCCCCGAAAGCAATAGCCCGTTTGATTTTTTTACCCCTTATGTGTTAGTCGAAATAAACGGCAGGCGGTTCAAGCATCAAACAGCGGAGTTAAGTTGCGCTATTATGGTGGATAGTTTGGCAGGATACCTTGAAGAATGCAACTGCAAGGATATATACACGGCAAGGGCAGTGCGTACACCTGACTACATTTTTTGCGGTGTGCGGTTTGACTCCCGTGATAATATGTATAAGATTGGAAAGTAGAGATTAATGATGTCTGAAGAAGTTATCACTTACAACGATAACTCCAGTCGTTTTATAGGACAGCATCAGCATTTGACCTACTAAATACATAAGTTCCCAATTTACGATTGGAGACTTATGTATTTTTCTGTATGGAAAACTAATCAAATAATCGCTGACTTATCATCCAGTCATTAAGCACGTCCGGATCTACACGATTTGTAAGATTCACATTTTTACTCAAACAACCGATTTTCTCACCTCTTAAATAAATAACTGGTGGGGTTAATGTATTCGGATTGTATGGACTTAACGATGAACTGGGACTTCCATATATGGAATACCGATTCTTGAAAGATATACTTGAAAAGTGACTACCGTATATATTCTCGTTGTTGGATATGGAATCAGGAGTAGATGTGTTCAACGACAATCTGCCTAAATACAAACCGTCATTTGCCAATAGAAACGATTCTTTCCTTGAAATTCTGGTATCTAAACCTATTCTATCCATGCCCTATGATTTAACGCCATTATTTAATAATGCCATAACGTCTTTTAGTTGCATTATCGAACACCTCTGTCTCTCTTAGAAACTGCATTACCCGTTCCCTGTCTTCGGAAATCAGGCAACCTTTCAGTTTACCGTTCTTTTCCGTGATTTTTAATTTTGAAAATTCGAATATATCGGAACAATCCAGCCAACTGTCATAGTCCAGAATATCACGATAGTTCCGAACCATCAAAGGATATTGGCAGTCCAGTAGCTCTTCCGACCTCTTGGAAGAATCTATTTCCGAATTTATCAGTAAGGCACCGATAGCGACACCTTCCGGAGTAAAGCCGATAATAACAATATATTTATTGCGGTCTTTATATCCGTCTTTTAGTATCAGTCCGTCCTCTTCGTCCAAAGGGACATAAATAATGTCACCAATTTTGACTGATGACATATCTACTTGCTCAGCTTTGGCCATTATAGCTTTCAGCCTTTCCAATGCACCGGTTTTGTCGTCCATTTGATTTAAGATAAAGCGTTCTTGACAATCTGCTTTTCTCGGATATAATCTACCATGTCCTTGGTAGCTTTTCCTGCCCGGGCTATATCTATAATGGTAATGAAGTTTTTTTGAGGATCATCCTGAATGCGTGTCATCGCTTCTTCCCATGCCGAGTCATGCGACAAATCGGACAAGTCATAAGGGTCTGTATCCTTATATTTAGCGATAGCAGCGTCAAGACAACGTTTGTTGGCACCTGATATATAGTCCATATCGGGTACGGCAGAAGTATATACCTTCTTGTCACGAACCTCTATGTCTGAAAGGAACTCGTCAAAATTCCCATCCAAGGGTTTGCCTTCTGCAATTTGCAGTGCCTTGTAGGTATAGGCTGGCACCGGGCCATGCTTCAATGCTCTGAAAGAGTCTTCGACAATCACTTTGCCATATTTGACAAGATGGTCCTGTTGGGCAAAATAAAGTATTTTAAATAACTTTATATAGTCCACTCCTTGAGTGAAACTCTGCATGATGTAGAGTACCACTGCTCTTATTTTAGCAATCTGTATAGCTGTTTTCATTTCAAAAAAATCTATGCGATTACAAAGATACAACTAATTTGCAGAATAATACGCTCATGATACAAAAAAAATAGTCCGTTGCATTTTTTTACGACATTTAATATAGTCGTCATTCTGAGAGTAATAGTCTGCAATTATCAAGAGATGGGTCAATCCACCCGATTCCACCTCCCTTTATAGTTCACCTTCCTCCGAATTATAGTACGGGCAATCCGTTCCGATTGTCCGTTACCCTGTTTTAACACCCCTGTTTTACAGTTTTATTCATCCCTTTCTATTTGATTGTCATTTATTATCGTTTTGCTGCTGCCGTGCGACCTCTCGTGGACTTATTTTCCCGCAAAGGTAATAGGCTGCTCCAATCTTGCCAATGCCGGCGTTCCGCTGCGAGTGAGTCGTAAAAATCTTCCTCTCCGTCTGTCGAGCGTATTTTTCCGCATCAGCCTTGTCAGATTGTTTTCGCCACCTTTTGGAGGCAGAAAAATAAATCCCAAAGGTCGCAAACAGGCCGAAAAAAGGGAAAAAAAGAAAGGTTAAATTATGAGTTACAACAAATTGAAATCATTGGTAGCGAACGTGGAAGCCATAGAAACGGCAATGAAAATCCAAGTTCAAGGCAGGCAGGCCACTGCGGAAGAAAAAGAAATTTTATCCCGATATTCTGGTTTCGGGGGTGGCTATTCTGTCAGGCAACAACGACTTGCTGAACAAGACGAAGCTCGACAACAAGATTATGCAGCTTGAAAAGGAACAGGCTATTTTCAAGAAAGAACGCATCCGTGCCGAGCGTAAAATAGCTGCCGGTCAGGGAGAAATCGAAAAGGCAAAGCGTACTGAGGCCGATTTCAAGAGGGATTTGGAATACATCAACTCGTATAATGGGACAAAGGCAACCCTGCTTTTGAACTTGCCGCAAGCCAGTACCGAGGAAGTTGGCCGGGAGTTGCACCGTATCGCCAAGACCTACCGCAACGGAGCGTATGGTACAGTTGGCACGTATGCAGGGCTAAACTTGTTGGTGCATAGCGAGTATAATATGGACGGTACGTTTGACCGCAATACATTCTTTGTAGAGGGTATAAGTGGATTGAAATACCGATGCGGTCTGAGCGGTGCGCTGCCGCTTGGTTTCGTTGAGTCGGCACAATATCCGCATGGAGCATTAAGCAAATTGCCCTCTCTTATCGAGAAGCAACAAAAGGCGGTAGAGCGGATAGAAAGCGAAATTCCCACATTGCAGGACATCATTTGCCGTCAGTGGAGCAAAGCCGATGAACTGTCAAGGCTCAAACAGGAATGTAAGGAACTCCAGCACAGGATTGATGAAAGCCTGAAAGAGGTCGAACAACCGCAGGCTGCCAAACACGAAGCTATTGCCGAAGCTGCTTGACATAATCATAATTCAACCGTTCCCTCTGCATGGTCGCGATGACTGGGCAGAGGGATTTTTTTGCGCTCCGGTCTGCCGACGGCTCTACTCTTTTATGGCATCCTTTCTCCCTTTATAACCTCCCGATTCCCCGCCACCACCCATTCTCATTTATAGCTATTAATATCTTCTGTTTTTAGTCAAATAGAGATAATATTCTTTCATCGCATATCCGTTTTTTGCGATACGCCATTTTTAGCTTCTACATTGGTGGCAATGTATCACTTTTGCCTTCACACCTCCTAATAGCTTCAATCAAGGCATCTTTTAATCTTATGAAGGCAAGTTTATCCACTCCTTTTGATATACTGATTTCATTACCGACCAAATCTTTCAACTTGAGTAAACAAGGAACATCTGCCTTATATCTGTCTCCCACATCTTGTAAATCATAGTCAAAATTATAATGATAAGCAAGAAATTGCGTAAAAGTATTTCTGCTTTTATTGCTTAGTTTGCAGATAGCATCAAAAAGAGCATTGGCATCTTCATATGCAAATATAGCACGAAGTTCGTATGTACAACTTTTATCTGGATAAGGCAATCTGTCTATGATTATAAGTTGTTCTACTGTTCCTTCAGTCAAATTACGCAGTGCTTTTTGCATTTGATCCGGCAACTCATTTATCTTTGATTTCATCTTCTGCAAGAAATAGTCCACAATATCATCCGTTATTGGGGTCTTGGAATCTGTGGTTACATAATTACATCCACTAATAAAAAGCCCTCTTAGCTGATAAAGTTCCTCTAAACTGGTTTGGCTATCAATCATTTCTGCTATTCTTACTTTTATTAAAGAGACATAAGCCTGTATAAAATAGAAAATGCCAATAGCGTGAAAGTATGATAGATACGCAATACTATAACCAAGTTGATAAGCATCTTTTATCTCTCTATCCAATATGGATGTTATAGTATCTTGACAAATTCTTTCAAGTTTTTGCTGCTCCATATCGAAAAAGCCGGATAGCATTTCCCAAGGTTTCAATTCTTTTTGCTTATCCCTTATCTCCGTAACAATAAATTCTACAAGTGGAGCACCTGTGATAATATATTGTATAATAGCCGTAACATACTCTGGATTTAAGACATTATAAATTAGCTCCTTGTTCAAAGAGTGATATTTTTCCCTTAGATGCTGTATTCTTTGCTTATCTTCATTATTATCTTGGAGTAGAGAAATCCGACAATCTCTACTCCAATCACAAATTACCTCTTTGTTCTCACTATTATTATACTCTGCATACACAGCAATAAATGATCCAAGAATATTCTTAAGAAAGATATTATCCTTTTCAACCAGTTCGGGAGGAAGTTTGTTTAAGTGGCTTTTAAAATCATATAAGCATTGTCTCAAAACTCGTAAGTTATCGGATTTTGTACACATAAAACAGGCAATAATGAAATCACGCATTTCTTTCAAATAATCGGATATCGGTACTTCGCCAAGGAAGTATTCGATGGCTTCTTCTATGTCAGGTTGTATTTCAAATTCCCTGCCTATGGTCTTTTCCTTAAACTCATCCCATACAGCCTTGGGAAGTTCTTCAAGGTGGTTCTCATCTCCAATTACGACAACATGACAATTACAATGCTCTACAAAATAGTTGATAAAGCCTAACAATTCCTTCATCTCTATCAGGCACCTTTCGATGTCATCGAATATCAGAAACTTTACACCTTTTATACTGTCGTCTTTCACTTGTAGTAACGACAACGAATCCAGTGTTGCGGAAAATGAACCATCCTCTTTAGAGTCTTCATTAAAATCCATACTCGTCTTGAAGACTACCTTACCGGCTAATTTCAAAACTCCCTTTATGAAACGCCCCGTTTTCGAATAGAAGAAAGGATTTAATTCCCTATCTATAGCTGTCTTGATGTCATTCACGCTATCCATTCCATAGGTCGAAATATAAATGGGCTTTAGCGTAATTTCCTCGTCGGTATCTGCGGTTCCATCAAACTTCTTCTTCCATTCTTTTATAAGATGAGTTTTGCCACATCCCCATTTTCCTTTCAGCATCACGGCATACTGAGGATTAGTATTATCAGCATAGCTGTTTAAAAAATCAAGAATCAAAGTATTCATACCTTTGTTATTAACATAATTCTATTTTAACTCCATTGAAAAACAAAAATGTAGCAATAAGAACATTAAATATTGAAATAGTAAACGACGCTGCAAATCCATTATCGCCACATCCACAATGAACAAAGTTAGTGATATTTCTTAATACAATAATATCCAAACAACTATATTTCATGTTTCTTCTTTGAAAGATCCAATAAAGGCTTGCAGGAATCGTCAGTCTTACCATTGATTGCTTAAATATGCGTCTCCTATCATAATAATATCCGCAGAAAATGTGATGGTGGAATACATTTGGCGTTTTCTGTCAACATTGTAAACCTCTTTGTAATATACGATATACGCGTATTTGAACTCCACGACACGAAAGATTGAATTATCCTTAGTGTTGTAATAAATCACCTTGCCGCTTATCGCTTTGAAAGGACTGTTTACCATTGCTTCAAGAATAGTAGTTTCTCTGGTAGATTCAACGGTAATGGTAATACGTCCGCCAATAACATTTGTCACTGGCCTTCCTTTATTATCTGTCTTGCGGTTAAATTCAATATGTGATGAAATCACTTCTATATCCTTCCCTTGCAAGCACACGGTTGCCTTTAATTCTGCCATGCTGATCTTATTATTTATTATAAAACCAAGACATTTCGCCTTGGTTAAAGCAGTCAGACCGCTTTCAAGACAAGAAGGAGGATATCATATTTCGCAAATATAGAATTTTCCCTTGAACTTAACAAGCAATCAATTAAATTTATTAACTGACAAAATAGAAGAAACACTGCTTACAGGTTGTCCTCCTCACAAAAATATTATCTTACATAGTCTCTTTTTTCATCCTGCTATTCAATTCATCACAGGCAAAGCAAACCAGCTTTTAAACAAAAGAGGTTAAACCGTAATCATTCATTGCATTCTTTTTGTTTTTATGGTAGAATGTTTTATTAGTGAGTGAGGGCTGTTGTGTAATCCTCTTGTTACAGTTCAGGCAAGAGCCTCATACGATGGCATTATTGATGTTTAACCCCTATAAACTTGCGAGTTATGAGAAAAAACGCTAACTTTGCGAATCATAAATGTGCGCTTAGACGCATACTATTAATTAATATGTTGAAATTGAAACAGTTAGTATCTAATCTTTATCACTTTGCCTTTGGGAAAGAAGTGCATACCAACGGTATGAATGCCGATGGTACTATGAGTGTGGCGGCTGGAGATCCTACGTTGAGTGTAACTCCGTTGAAAGGTCTTGAAATGTTACCAGATAGGATTCCGTGTGAAAATTCAATGTTAGACATTTCTAAGTATAAACAATCTGAGAATCCCTTAATATTTACTGTTGAAGGCTCCTCTATGTCACCTGAAGACATCTCTAATGGTGATAAATTACTATGCAGAAAAGTAGATGCCGATGCAGCAAAATTAATCGGGAAAGGAAAATTTGTGGTTATTGCTGTTGATAAGGAATACTATGAATCTAAAAACAAAGAGTTGAAGTTTGATTATAAGTTGCGTCATACCTTATTGAAAGTTCCGGTAGAAAGCTCTATCGAGAAATTGATAGACTCTTTGAAAAAAATAACCAATAGTATCTTTTTGGAAGAAAACCAAAAGAACTTAGAAATCAAGTATAATGAGGCTATTGGGTTTTATAAAGACAAGAAAGAACTTATGTTATCGGTTACTTATCGTAAAGGGAATTTGCGCTATTCTTTCCATCCGGTTGATTTAATACAGTACGTTGCTGAATATGTATTAAAACATAACGGAGAAGAATGGAGAGCTAAAAAACTTGAATAGAAAAATGTCTGGAATAGAATGTATTAATCTACTTGCATTCATACAATTTATAATTGCTTTTGACTTTGGATTATACTATCTTGATAACAAGCATGTACTGACTGAAATTTATCGTAAATATCAGAAAGATTTAAAGTTGTCGGTACGGGCGGTATTGTCTCGTGCTAATGATATTATAACAGAGAGTCTAAAAAGTGAGAATAGTGAATGTATATTAAATAGTGCCTATTTAGATAAGGCATATCGCCGTTTAAAATATCTGACTGATGAAAACCAACTTGATTTGGAAGGTTGTGGTTTCATCGGATTATATGCTGGATTATACGGTTTCTTATGCTTGTTTTGTATCGGGATGTTTGGGTCTCAACATGAAGCACTTGTAAAAACTTATATTTTAGTAACTTCTCAGATAGTTTTAGTTATAGAGCTATTTATATCGGGCTATAACCTTTATCAAGAAGATTGTAGGAAATATAGTAGAAATCTATGGTCAAATATTAGATTTATATTTTTTATTACGCTATTTGTAGTTGGAATTGTTAGCTTTGATTGGACTTATAAGTTTTTCTCTGAATTTGAGTTCCCGTTTGTTGTTATAAGTCTGATTGTATTGCTCTTTCCCCTCATTCTATTCATAGGGCATATAGTAATTTCTCGTATAATAGTAACATTTGTAATAATAAAATGTAGGTATTATTTATACAAAGTAGAGAAATGCTTGCAAGTTCAAGATGTACCACGAAATTAAGACTTGATGTAATTTTTTCAAGCTGAGAGCCGAGCTATCCGTGTAATAGCTCGGCTTGTTTTTTTTAAAATGAGGGAAAGGTTATTTAGGCAGATGATATTTGTCCTTTATATGTTCGGCCACGTGTTCGACTTCTGGGAACAACGTTGATTTGTCTATGCCGAGGGCTTCAAGCTGCTTCCTGATTTTCTGCTTCTGCGCTTTATTGATGATGTACACTTTGTAGCTGAAGTTAAGCGATGCAGGCTTGCTTTTATCGCCATTGATACCATAAAGGAAAAATGCCCCGGACTGCCGGATTATACGAGGATTGTCAAACATCGGTTTTACACAAAAGACTCTCTCGATATCCTTTGAGTCAATCACATTCTGAAAATGAGGTTTCTCGTACTTAATTTCATGCAGAAGATATTGGATTTCCTCTTCGGAGTTGAACTCATTCCTATCCAGTTCTCTCAAATCTTCGATACTGAAATCTATTGGGCGTTTGGCGATATTAGAAACGACACTGACGGCATCGCTATCAAAATATTTAATATCTGACGTTTGAACTTCGAATCGGAACAGTTTTCCGTCAACGGCATCATTCTCGCACGCAAAATACAGAGCTACCAAAGGATTTGTAGTAATATCCAAGAGGCGTGTCGGCAAGGAATAATGCTGCATCTTGACCAACTTCTCAAAGGTAGATGTACACCCTTTGAAATCAGCCGGACTTTGAGCGATAATATCTCTGAAAATTCTATTTTCATTCTGGATTAAGAATTTCTCTCGATAGATGGAGGGAATCAATCCAAAACTCTTATCTGACTGTCCTCGATAAAAGATATGGTAATCCATATCGTCCTCTAATTCATCTTCAAGTTTCTCGAATAGAGTCCGGATGCTACCAATACTTGATGAATCACTCTCCGGTGTATAATTATATGCCTCGTATGAAATCTCCCACGGACGTTTCCCAAGAGTCTTGACTATTTTTTCTGACAACTCATTATATGATGCAAAACTATCATAAGTGTAACCCTGTTTTTTACTTCTTAGATACAATGAAGTGTTGGAGTCCAAAGGAACATATCTTTCCGGATTAGCGTAGAACAGAACAATGCTGAGCTTTCCCTTTCCGACACTTTTAATGTTCAATGCCGTTTGAAAAAGTTCTTCATCTACTTTCCCTTCTTTTACCTGTCCGAACAATTCCCATAATACATTTATATCATTGTTGCCCCTGATTGTCTTCCATGGGAATAGATGCACTTTCATGGGATGTGTTGTCGGGATGCCTGATACATCTGTCGGTTCTGGACATTTAAAAGGTAGCTTACGCCTTAAATCCTGTAAGATTTCAACTCTCCTTTCATCGGAGTGAAACTTGTTGAGATACGCCAAGAATGTGAACGGGTCTATTTCTTGCAGTGTGATCTCTTTGCCTTTTTCTGTGCCATCGCGAAAACCGGTAATACCGATTTCTTTTAGCGTAGATATAAGTTCTGATTGGCCATTCTGTTTTCCAAGTAGCCAGTCGGATAGTTCTTTGTAGAATGGTATCCATGTAAATTTATTATCCATATCTATAATTATGTAACTAATGGTTATTGATTCATATAACAACTTAGATAATTGGAATGGAATACTTTACATCAAGTACAATCTCTTAAGTATGTCATTAAACATTATCAAACGTTTACATCAAATCATCAACATATAAGTTGATAATCAGCTATTTTGTCTAATTTGAATTTCTGTAATTGCTTTTCCATTGTAGTATTTAATATATCCATATTCATTAATTCTCTCACCTGTTTTTCCCAACCAATCACACCACCAAAACGTTGTGTTGCATCATCATCCCATTGAGATATGATTCTTTTTGCATTTGCAATTTCCTGTTCCGCTTCTGTGATCTTTCCACACTTGAATAGAGCAAGTACAATGTCTCGCAACGATTCGGCAGGATAGCCGATAGAGTTATTAACTGTTTTTTTTATATAAGTAACAAGTTCATTGCAACTGATAATATCTTTTTGGAGTAAAGGAATTTGCTGTTTCAATCGTTCCGCATAATTACTAAAACCTTCTTTATGTTGGAAAAGAGTTACACCGTCTCTTGCCCCTTTGTGATTCAATAGAAATGTATCTGAACTTAATGAAATAACAGGAAAATCAACCATTAAATTATAAATATGAAAAATTATCTCATAATCCCAATTTCCTGAATGTGTCTGCAAATATATACCACATAAAAAAGCACCATTTCTGCGTATTAAGTGCATTGGTTTATACTCGTTGAATCCAGTAAAGAATGATAACCAATTTTTCGTTATTTGTTTTCTGTCTTTTTTTCAATTATACTATTCATAAGATTATGGATATAATTACAGTCAGATTCTCGTCCTTATCGTACTCACAGTGCCACTTTCCGTCCTGTTCCATGGCTCCGCCCTTCAAGAAGCGCCTTACCGTGCAGTCTGGGTACAGTTTCCCCAAACTGTCAATTTTATGTTACTATACGACGCATGCTAACTTTAAAATCATTCTGATAATTGGTGAATAATTAAAGACGTTTCTTTATTTTTACTACAATATTTTCTTGTTATAATTTTATGAATTAATACGTTATTATGAATTTTTAAATGTTGCAAATCATTGGAGAATTTTTCAAGAGAGTCAAACATGAATAATTCATCAGGAGGCATTTGAATATTTAATTCCTCGATAATAGGTATATCATTAATATTTAAAGTTAAAAGAGTATTTTCTATATCTTTTTTACTCGGTGCACATCTCCATCGAACAATACAATTATATATACCAAATCTATATAATGTGGCCATCATAGATTCATCTCCTAAAACTAATACATTATGATTTTTTACTTCTATCTTTGAAATATACTTATCAAAAGAAGCATCATAGGCATATTGATAATCATTCTCTATTCCATCCCAAATATATACATATTTCTGTGGAATTATGACAATAGGACTTCCGTCTGTTTGTAACCATTTTAACTCCATACTTCTACTCTTTATTATATGTTTGTTCTTTTTTCCTTTGTTCCTGTTCCATTTTATATTTTTTTAATCTAACTTCTCCTCCTTGTTTTCTGCTACACTCAAGACAATGGGGATATAATAATTGTTCTCCGTTGGTTGTGTTCAAAGCACTTGGTGGTTGATGATCAGGAATGAAGTCTCCAGATTTTGTTTTTGGATTTGTTGAACCACAAGTATGACATCCATACTTTTTACCAATTTCGTTTATTTTATCCCTTTCAGTTTGTGTAAAATCACGTTCAGGGCTTCGTGCTGGAATACTTTCTTTTGCATACGGACCAGGAGTTAATGTATCTTCTGTGAGTCCCCAAATATCAATCTCAATATTAGTATCGTTGACATATGCATAAATATTCGTAATACCTCCTTCAAGCCTAATTGGATCCTGTGATATATACATTCCCATCTTCGGTGAGTAATACCTGAACCTGTTGTACGCCAGCCCAGTCTCCCGGTCATAATACTGCCCCTGGAACAGGAACGGTACCATCCCCCTGTTGCCCGTCTCCTCGATGACGTTCCCGTCCATGTCGAGCACCCGGCTCCACACCTCGTTGCCATCGGCATCGTATGCCTCCGTCGGTGTTCCGAGCTGGTCGGTCAGTATCGAGTAGGACCTGCCTTCCTTTATCATTGCCATCGGCACGAACGACTCCTCGTCGAAGAGCCATACCGTCATGTCGCGGCGTTCCGTGTCCGTGTTCCACCTGTCCTCCATGACGGAGTATTCCCTGCGCTGCTTCCACTGGTGCAGCGGCACGTTACCGTTCCACACCCACCGCGTCACTGTCGTGCCGAAGCTCTTGGAGAGCCTGCGTCCGAGCGCGTCGTATGTGAACTCCACCTCCCTCTTGTCGGGCCGTATCACCTTTGCCAGGGAGCCGTCGGCGTTCCACCGGTATCTCCAGCGGTCCTTCTTGCCGTCAAGCCACCTTCCCGTGCCGAGGTAGCGTTCCGTCAGGTTGCCGTCCGCATCGTACTCGCAGTGCCATTCGCCGTCCTGCTCCAGCCGTCCGCCACCGAGGTAGCGGCGCAGCCTCATGTCCGGGTCGGGATACAGGTTTCCCGTCTGGTCGCTCTTCCTCCACTGCTCCCTGCCGTCGGGATATTCCGCCCTTTCGAGTTGCCCCGCCGGGGTGTAGGAGTAGCGTGTCTCGCCACGCCTGCTGTCCTCCACGGACAACAGCCTGTCGGCGACACCCCAGCGGTAACGGCGCATATGCCGTGTGCGCGAGTCCTTGCGTGTGCGGGCATCCACCAGACGGCCTATGTCATCATAGGCGAACGAGCGGACGACGCCTCCCGGAAGGATGCGCTCCACCTCGAAGCCCAGCGTGTCGTGGCGGTGTGCCGATTCCCACGAGTCCGCTCCGTCGGCGTCGCTGCCGCCGGTGGCAGTGAACCCCTCAAGCTCCCCGTAGCCGTTGCGGGTGTAGCGCAGCGAGGCCCCCGCCGTGCTGTCGAGCGTGAGTATCCTGCCGGTATGGTCGTAGGTGCGGAGTATGGTGTTGCCGTCGGCCGTCTCCCGGACCGGAAGCCCCAGGGAATTGTATGCGAACTCCACCGTGCTTTCCCCCCTCGATGCCTGCACCAGCCTGCCGGACAGCCCGTAGGCGTAGGTCTGGTCGGGGTCGCCGGCCGTGGGGTATGAGACGCGTGTCACGCGCGAGCAGGCGTCATAGCCGTATTCCCTTTCCGTTCCCGATGGCAGCGTCTCCCTGACGACGCGTCCGCCCCTGTCACGCAGGTAATGACGGACGGCCCCGTCGAAGCCTTTCTCGGCGGTGACGTTGCCCACAGCGTCGAGGGCGAACTCGTAGCTCTGGAGCCTCTCGTTTATCACACGGCGCAGGCGTTCCTCCCGGTCATAGCGGAAGTTCACCACGCCCCGGTGGTCGCGGCGCCTTGTCAGCTTCCACATGCCGGAGTAGCCGTACTCCACGTGCTGGACGTTGTCACGGTATTCGGTGAGGTTGTCTATCCCGTCGTAGGACAGGCGTATGTCGTTGCCGTCGAAGTCGAGCACGCGCACCACGCGGCCCACAGGGTCGTATTCTCTTTTCTGCACCGCACCCTTGGGGTTGGTGACGCTCACGCACCTGCCCAGCAGGTCGTAGCCGTACAGCGAGGTGTTCCCCCGGCTGTCGGAGGCTTCCGTGAGGTTATGGAAACGGTCATAGGTGAGCCTCGTCACCACGCCGTAGGGGTCTTTCACCGATGCCACCGCACCGTTGCGGTAGGTCATCCTCGTGACGGCACCTTCGGGGTTGGTGCGGCTCACCAGATTGCCGGAGCGGTCATAGCCGAACTCCCACGTGCCGCCGTCCGGCGTGGTAACGGATACGGGACGGTTGCGCAGGTTCCCCTTGCCGGGGTACACGGCGGACACGCTGCCGCCGCACGGGTCGGAGCTGTCGGTGCAGTTCCCCCAGCGGTCATATCTGTACAGGGTGCTGTTACCGAGCGGGTCCGTCTGTGCGAGTAGCCGGCGGCTGTCATCATAACGCCACAGGTGTTCCCCTCCGTTGGCATCGACCTTCTTCCACACAAGGCCGCCGCGGTGGTGGTACACCGTCAGCTCCCCGTGGCTGTCGAGCACCTCGGTCACTCCCTCCCGGAACGTGAGCCTGTGGTCGTATATGCCGCCGTCGCCCCACGTGTGCACGCAGCGCGAACCCACGCCTGTACCGTCGTACTCGAAGTACCACGCAAGGCCGTTGCGCCATGTCTCCTTCACGATGAGCCTTCCGGCATACTCGTATGTCATCACGTCGCCCGCCGCGTTGCGCTGGAGGGTCATGTTGCCGTCGGCGTCGTACTCGTAGGAGGCGAGGGTAATCTCTTTCTCCGGATCTTCCGGATGCGGGCCGCATATCTCAAGGATGCGTCCGCTTCTCGTGTCGTGCTCCACCCTCAGGCGGCGGCCCGCGCTGTCGGTGATGGAGCGCAGCAGGCCCTCTTTCGTGTAGTCGAAGCGGATGCCCAGACCGTTGCAGTCGGTCACGCTCTCAAGCAGGCGCACGGAATCGTACTCCTTGCGCGTGAAGCGGTAGTAGAGGTCCTCGGCCATGTCCCACACGCAGTAGCCGCCGTCCTGTTCCAGACGGGCCTCCTTGCGCTCGGAGAGGATGAACGAGGGTTCCTCCGCTGTAGGCAGGGGGAAGGCCACCGGGATGCCGTCACTCATGCGGAGCGTCAGCGTGCCCTCTTCCGTGTCCGCGACGACGCCCATGTCGTAGGCGTGGTGCCACCCGTTGCCCAGAGGGCCCCGGTAGTCGCTGCGGCTGTACCACGTGCGCTCCCATGACAGGGGCACCGGGCCGTCGAGCCAGAAGTCCTCCTCGTCGGTGAAGAACGTGCCGCTGGCCACGTCCACCGGGTGCCCCGTGACCGTACAGATGGCCTTGTGGAGCATGTTCTTCAGGGATTCGCTCTTTATCGTCCTGTTGACCTTGCTGTGCAGCCTGTCCGCCAGCTTCCTGGTCTTTTTCTTGTAGAAACGCCCGAACGCCCCCGTGCATTTGCGGGCGAGTGCCGCCATGGGGTTGAGGGGGACGGGAACCGGGCTGGTGAGTATCTGTCTGGCGGGAGGTATCGGGTTGATGACACCCGTGGGCAGGAACATGCCCGGAACCTTGTGCACGCTCGGTATGCCCACGTCGTTGCAGTCAAGGTGCAGGTGCGCGCCGCCGCCCGAGAAGGGCATCCCGTCGGCAAGTACCGTCAGGCTGCCCATGAAGGCGTGGCCGTTGTTCTTGGGTATCGCCGCTGAAGGGGCCGCCCAGCCTGCGCCCATGGGGACGTGCGGGATGCTCCGCGTGGGGGTGGATGCGACCGCGCGGGGGATGAAGCCGCCTATCTTGACGGTGGCGCCCAGCATCCCGACGGCCATCGTCAGCACGGTGTGGCCCACCTCGGCGAGCTTCGCGCTGTCGGCGTCGCCCGTCTGTTCCGCTGTCGGTGGCGGGGGGATGAACGAGGAGACCGCCGCCGCGATGAAGTCCTGCGGACGGAGGAGAACCCCGACATAAGGGTGAGGCATGGGCACGACGGGGGACGGGGGTATCGTCACGAGGTGGATGTCCACGCCGATGACAGGGTCGAGCTGCTTGGAGATAGGCAGGCAGGCCATGCCCTTCATGCCCATGGCACCCAGTACGGGGAGCATCGCGGCTTCGCTCAGGCCGTCGGCAAGGCCGCCGATGGCGGCTGCCGCCTTGACGCCTGTGTCGAGGGCATTGACGGACGGTGACACACCGGCCTCGGAGTTCGCCTTGACGCCTTCCGAGATACCCTTGACCTGTGCGCCTACGCCGGTCTTTAGGTTTGCACTTACGCTGTCGAAATAGCCTGTGTCCGCCATAACTGTCAGTTTTTATCGTTATTTAACTCGAAAATACAAATAGGTAGATGCAACAATGGCAATCACAATAATTACACCGAGCCAAAATCGGAATCCGGTTGGACCCAATAAGTCAAGAAAGAAATTTCCTCCCCAACTTCCGGGTCTGGCGTATGTCCATTTCCAGTCGAATATCAGTCCGACAAGCCAAACCAATAGCAGAAAGATTACTACTAAGTACCCCACTTTAGGGTTCGCATAGGCATATTCGGTTGCATTAGTGAACAGCCTTTCAAGATTTCGCAATATGTTGTTCAGCCATTCCATTGTATTTTCCTAAATTTCTTTTATACTCATACAAATAATTCTCCCAGTTATCTCCTAACACTTTGGTCAGAACTTCATTTATTTCATCGTCACTGACCAGCTTGGAGCGTGCCGAACTGTTTAACAGGCTTAATAACAGGAGAGGATAAGAGGAGTTCTTTATCAGGTCTATGGAAAGTTTGTCTGAAAGTCTGAAACCTTCCACATAACATTCCGCAGCTAACGATTTCTCATAATTATTTTCCCGGCACCAACCACACAGCCTCAATGCTTCACTTTGCATTAGGTAATCGTTGCATCTGGAGTATGCTTCAGCACCGCGATAGTACGTCTCTGCCGCTTCTTTCCAAAGCGACTCCCGTACATAGATGGAGGCTTTCCCCAATAAGGTGTTTCCGAGCAATCGGCAAGCTAAAGAGGGATCTAATTTTTCTTCCCCGATTTCAGCGGCTTCTACGGCTTTGTCGGCAAAGTACATGGCCGTCTTGTAGTCCTTACGGGAAATCTGGTCTGTATATAGAATTGTATATACGGTTACAAATTGACTGATCCAGTTAATGTCTTTCTTCACATTTTCGAGAGCGATATCGAGGCATTTCTTCGCAAATTCCTCTGTTTGCGCTGCATTCCCTTTTTTCACACTGTTCATCAGTTTGATTAATGCCAGCCTGAAATTCGAGGCTGCCGGGTCGCTTTTATCTTCATTCGCCGCTTGTTCCGCGAGTTGCTCCATTGCACCGTCTAAATCTATTGGTGGATAAATAGACACCGCGTCATTGGAGTGTTTGGCCATTAGTTTGCCAAACTGTTCATAGTCTTTTATGTCGGATATCCCCCATACCATTTGCTTGTGGAATGGCAGAGCAAGAGCCTTTTCAAACCATTCACGACATCCGTCATAGTCGTATGTGTTCTTTAGGTTAAAGACAAAACTGCATTTCATATCAGTCCCTTTTACAAGGGATTCTGTCAGCTTGTTGAAGTTGGCAACTGCGACGGAGGCATCGTTTTCCGCTTCTTCCGACTTATAATCAGCTATCCAATCAACACGTTCAAAGACAATATCTTCGGGTTTCTTTGAGTTATTCCAGTATTCTACTTGTTGTGCAATATACCCTACAACATCTTTTGAGAATTCGGTTCTGGAACTGAACGGAAGTTCTATGAGGAACACCATATCTTCCTCTTCGCTATCAAGGGCAAGCATATAGTCATAGAAAGCATCAAGCATACTTTCGTCTCCCGGATTGATGACGATACGGATCAACTTGACCGGTTTCCTGACTGCATCTTCCCATTGGTAGAGCATCTTGTCTGCTATTTGTTGTATGGCGTTGCTCATATGCTGTTAATTCAATTTGACAATAGTTCCGGCTACGGCTGTGGTTCCGGAAGAATCTATCGTAGCCTTTGTTGTACCGCTGACCGTGGCACTGCTGCTGCCGGTTGCTGTAAAATCAGTACTGGAGATATTATAATTGCTGCTTGCTGTACAATCAATATTTTCTGCTGATTGCGCAATATTGGCACCCGCGGACTCTGTTATGTCCTTTTCCGCATTAGATGATATATTGCCTTCGCTATCAATCATTATTTTGTTTTCTCCAACACACAAGGTGATGCTTTTAGAGGCAGATATTGTGATATTTCCTTCTCCGTCTGCCGTATAGCTGTTGCCTTCCTTGTCTTTCATCATAACGCTTCCTTTTTCATCATCAAGCGTTATGGTACAACCGCTGCGGGTAGTCAGGCTTTTTGTTTTGTTTGAACTGCCGCCACCGGTGCCTGACTTTCCATGGAATAAGCTGCCAAGTACAAACGGACGGTTCGGGTCATCATATCTGAATGCCACCATGACTTGGTCTCCCTTTTCGGGTATGAATACAAATCCTCTGTTTGTGGCCACTTTGTCGCTTGTACCTGCGTCAGGAGTGAGTACCCGTATCCACGAGGTTTGCATCGGACCGGTCTGCCAGTTCATCTTGACTTGGACGCGGCCTAACTTTTTCGGGTCCTCGTTGCTGACAACCACGGCCTGCTGTGTATGAGCGACAGGCAGAGGTACATCCGGGCATGGAAGGGTGGGAATAGAGGACGGAAGTGCGGTGAAATAGTTCTGGTAACTGTCACCCATACCGGCTACGTGGGTTATTTCCGTAATGATATAGGTGCCGATGCTATTTTTTACGTGGATACCTATTCCTGTATGGATAGCGGTATGAACATCTATGATACTGCCCACCGTAAGGATGCGGCAATCGCTTTCCCCGGTGATGAAACTGGATGCGGCGCTGTCGCTTTGCTGCCTGCGTTGGAAATAGGCGTCAAGTTCACCCTTATTGGTTATGCGCGGTTCCGCCCGTTGGACAGCGGGAGCGGTAAACAAAGCCAATGACGAGTCAAAGGCCGCTTGTCCTAATGTGTTTTGTCCGGCTGCGGTATCGGGGGATTGGCCATTATAGGTCTGGTCGTTCACCGAATGGTAAGAACTTCCCTTTATTGGTCGGGCAAGTGCCTGCGAGCAGACATCGAGCACGGATAGTTCCTCGCCGTATGTCAGCTTGGTCGTCGAGCCGGCCTGTGGCTTCCCGAATACAAGGTTCTGTCCGTCGTAGTAGAGCCATTCCTGATATTGGCGGGCAAGCCGTTGTATGAATCTGAAGTTGGTTTCCTCGTACTGGCATTCGTATTCCAGCTTCGATTTCGTTTCCGGATTGACAAGAGCTTGCACTCCTGCCTTGTCTGTAAGTTCCTTAACGATGTCAGACAAGGATTTGTTGCACCATGAGGCACAAGTGTGGTCTGACTCCAGTAGGAATGTTGACGAATATCCCGTCACTTTTATATTTCCGTGTGTTCCACCGGAACGATGAAGTCCCACCATGGTGGCCACGCCGACAAAAATAGTGCCGCCGAAGTCCATGATTACTTTTTTCCCAACCCAGTCTTTTGACGCCTCCGGGATTTCCACACCATAGGCTTCTATGGCTTGGATATCCAGCGTTATCTCAAAGTAGTGATGCTCATTGATGCTCTGTTTGAGCATCAACTGCACAAACGACGGCATGGGTATGCCGGCTATTTCCAATGTGACTTTTTTTTGTTCCAGCATGGCGGCATTATATTTGACGGTTTATATCCAAATTGCCAAAGCCGCCCGGCGGAAGTCCGTCGGACGGCCTGACAAATGTTTTGATTTAGGATTTACCTATGTACGCCGATTTATTTCTTCGGCCAACGGTTGTCAAGAGCTGCGCTGCCGACGATGATTTCTTCAGCGGAGAACGTAATGGTGATTGTCATAGGCACATCGTTGTTCGCGTCCAGAGTTTCCGAGTAGTGAACGATGTATGCGTTCTTGAACTGAATCTCCTTCATCTTGGCATCTTCCTCCGTTTTTTTGTAGATAATCTTTCCTTCTACAGGTTTGAAAGGACTGTTCAACATCGCTTCGATGACAGAAGTGTCTTCTGTTGATTCGATGGTTGCTTTTACTCTACCACCCAATACGCTTGAAGAGGGCATACCTTTAGGGTCTGTGTTACGACTAAACTCATAGTTTGAATAAAGGACGTCAAATTCCTTGTTGTTAAGTTCCAATGATGCTCTAAATGCCATAATACTTGGATTTAATGGGTTAAACTTAATTATTTTACTTCGGTTTCTCCGTCCTTGCGCCCTAACCGGTATAGATGCAAAAAAGAGAAAACCTCAAAAACGATTTTTTGAAATTTCCTCTCAGCCTCCGGATGACTCAGTTTTATTGTGGGAAAAAGAGAAGAAAATAAAACATCATCTTTGATGTGAGCAAATATAAGTGCTTATATTCATTTTTCCAAATTTTTTAGCGCGTTTTTTTTGCTGTTATTTTCATTTTAACACGTTTTAAACTAATGTTCGTGTATAAAGCCACTGTCCTATATGATTAGAAACACGCCCCGTTGATGATGTGTCGCTATTAAATTGATTCCCGGTATTGTACAATAACACTTGTAGAAGAAGTTTCATCAGGAATGGACGAAACCGTCGGAAAGAAAACTGCTGCCGGAATGCAGAAAAACGGTATCCACCGCATGAAAGTGGCAGATACCGTTAGCAGATTGACTATGCAGTCTGAATGTTTGCGTATGTCCTAATTCTTACGCCCGTATCGGCAGATGAGCAATGAACTTAATACCAGAAGTGCAAGAGCAATCATCCATGTGTAGATCTTCCGTTCCTTTTCCAAATGTTCGATGTCCGCCGCTTGTTGTTTGGAGCAAGTTGTCAGTATATTAATCTGGGATTGTTGTGCCTTGCAGATATCCATAAGTTCAGAATTAATTCGTTGCTGTGTCTCCAGCGAAGTTTGGATGTTCTTGAAGTTGCGGTTGGTCGTATATGCGTCACGGATATATCCGGGCGTGCTTACCTGTAACGAGGGAACCTGTATGCTATCCGGAAGGTATGTCAGTTCTGCATTATTGCGCCGTTCCGTTGCGAAGCTGTTGAACAGGAGTATGCCAACAAGTGTGCCGCTGATCAGAAAGGCTATTAATGCTATGATGGCAAACATTGTGTTTGATGATTTCGCGACAGGTTGTTGGTACTCTCGTTCAAGCCATGGATGATGGTTCATCGTGTGAGGCGGAATGGATGTTCCATACTCTACAGTCCGGACTTCGGCATTTTCTTCGGTCTCTTTTTTCTCAAGAGCCTTACGTCTTGATATATCCATAAATTCGCGCTTGGCAATCTGGTATTTATCCGCTTGATAAATTACAAGGTCGTTTTTTACCAGCCAGTCAAGAACGTCCTTGACACTCCGTTCTGATACCTTGAGGTTGCTGATGCTCCAAAATATTTCTGCACAAGATACCCATATTGGCTTCTGGAGGCACTTCTGATATAGGATTTCAAGAATCTCTGCCTGTAGTTGTTCTCTTGTTGGTTCCATTTTATTTACAGTATTAATTGTTTCGGAATAAAATAATATTTCTTGCCGGCGATGAATACAGGTCTGAAGAGGTTGCGTTGATACATGTCTTCCAGTCTCTTCATCTTTGAAATCAGGGTTGTATAGCCACTATTAAAGTCCGTCAGCTCAACCTTTCTTTTCTTTAGTTTCTTCACCTTTGTTGAATTTAAAAGGCTGTCATTGGCCATGACTCCCGTCTTACAATAGAAGATTTGAGCCAAATATGGATTTCTGGGCAATACTTTTCGATAGAAACTTCTGTTTATGCTTTTCTTTTGCCGGTTAAATTGCTTGCGAAGCACTCTTAGCTCCTTTTTCCCTATGTTATCTGAGAACTCCGGGAGCAGTCTCCTGTAGCTTTGCAGCAGTTCCATCACTTCCTTGTCATCGAGTAGATATCCATATTCGTACCCGTCCATTATACTGTCCGCTACGGAGGCCTTTATATAGTAGGTGTCATTCACGCTGTTTCTATCTATATCGTCAAGGCTCATACTGTCAGGATTTTCCGTATGATGGAATATATGCGTCAGTTCGGATGTGGGACGGCTTCTTAGGACACCTATATTTCGCTCATAATCTTTAAGTGAGTGCAACAGTAGGCTGTCCGTCTCGAAAGATTGCCATAATACGGAATCCAAAGCTGTTTCCAAAGCGTTGCTTTCCAGCCTGTTTCTACCTTTAGGGAATAAGATTCCTCCTACCGTAAGGCTGTTGTATGGAGCATCATACAGGTATAAGTTGGCATCCGTAGCTTCTATGTTCTTGAACAGCTCCGTCTTTACCAGTCTGCTGTCTGCGATATAATTGGATATATGGTCTATGTATTTCGTAGAATGGCTGTCCAGAATGGATTTGGCCTGCAATAGGAAGTCCTGATAAGAAGTGCCTGATGCTCTGTCTATCTGGGCAAACAGAAGCCTTGCCGGTTGGGTTGCCAGCCACGAGAGTTGTTGCTCGTGCAAGGATAAAGTTTGTTTTGACCCTAAAATGACAAATACATTGTTGCTGAAACGGCTTTCGTCATCATAACGGGAGATTTGTTTGATAGCCCCGCCAAAACCGTAAAACGATGATTGTTCCTCTTGCTCGTTTTTCCGTTTGGAAGAAATGGATTGTTTGATATAGTCGAGCCAGGCTGAAAAGTCCTTGGTTGGGGCCAAATGTCTGTTTTCTCCGTTGGAGGATATGCAAGTTGCTGAGAAAGTGTAGTCATATCCGGGCTTCATTTTCAGCTTTAGGTTCTGTAGTACATTGATATATGGGGATAGATAAGGCAGGTCGGCATCATTGAACAGTACATGTATGTTCACGTTTTTGTTTTCCGCTTCCATCTTTCGGACATCGGAAACCATGATGTCTCCGCCTTTGATATTGATGATCTTATTCCAGTTCTTGTCCCAGACGGACAGAGGATAGTTCAGCCGGATATTCCCATTCGTCATAGGCCCTGCCGGGTTTCCATCCAGGTTGAACAACATCGTACCCTGAATATTCGCATTATGTAATGCCAACGTATCGGGATACATTAGGTTGACAGCACACAACAAAGAATCACGGTATCGTGAATAATCAATATGATACACCTCATTTTGGCCGACTTCTGCAAGAAGGTCAGCGGGAACCCACCCTAAAAAGCGTTTGGTACTGTCTGATAATGCGGGAACATTGGAAATCAATGCGGATTTGCCGCTCTTGTCTAACTTGTATAGGTAAACAACCTCTCCGCTGACAACTACCGCATCCGTTGTTGTTTTCAAAAACGGCTCTCCGTATATTTTCAGGGTATCTCCATTGAAGAATTGATGGATATCGAACAGCTTGTTAATGCTGTTTATGCCTATACGGTATCTTATCGGCTGGTTGTTGCGGGGATTGATACGGGCATGGTCGTACATCAGTACATTTTCCGATGGTATCCATCCGGCATAATTGACTTTACGGGGTTCCTTAAAGTGTCTCTTGCTGTTATACAGGAAACCTATTATCGACTTGGGCTTGCCTGTAATGTCTGGGTCAGCCTGAACGAGCTTGTAGGTTCCGTTCTTTTCACCTACTATGTAATAGGGTGTGCCAATCCCGTGTGAAGACCGCTTACGCTGGAAATACGGGTCTTCATAACTTTGATTTCCAGTCCTGTCCGAATAGACAATTCTGTTTGTCTTGCTTTTCTTTGTTTTGACAGGAGCTTCTGTTAATTCCGGATAATTGAATATATCCCTATCCATTATTTGTATTCTGTCGCGGATGGACACTTGGGCAGATACATTGCACGCAAGAGTAATCATCACGGTCACAGAAAACAGATTTCGTATGAGATTCAGTTGTTTCATTTTTCAATATAACTTTGTGTCACATGGATGGACTTGACGCAATTCAAATCGTCAATTTTCACATCATCAATACTCACACGCTTTTTCCTGTTGCTTTCAAGAAAATGCAGTCCTTGGCAATAGCCGTTGAAGTCATTGTATTTTTCATCATTGATGACGACCACTACCTGGTCTGCATCAATGCAAAAATATTTGTTACGGATATAATTCGTATGTTCGTAATAGACCGACCTTTGTGAGACTTTGGCGTCAGCTATGGCTTGCAGGTGTTTTTTAATATCATTCTGTACCAGTACCAACGAATCTACCGTGACCAGTTCCTCTGCTTTTTCAAAGCGTGGGAGAATGGTTATACGGTGCTTCACCGGATATTTCGTCGTATTGGTTTGTAATGAGATGGTGTATTCTCCCGGAATATCATACGAATACACGACTTGCTGCTCGTATGCGTCCACAGTACCGCTTTCTCCAAATTCCCATAGCCATGTGTCCATACCATAGCCTTCTGCCGAAAAGACCAGTTCTTCGCCTTGATAACCCTCTGACACTCCATTTATACGGGGTATGGAATCAATGGCCTCATGCTCCAGCCCTGAGATAACTTTGATATACTTATTTACGGAGTGTTTTCCGTCTATTTTCAAAGTAATAAGATATTTGCCGGCCTTACGGTAAGTGTATGACACATCCGTATTTCTCATCAGTGTATCACCGTTTCCCATTTCCCAAATGAGCCGCTTGCCTTTAATCGCTGCCGTATCGTTGACTAATAGCTCCAACCGCTCATTGACCTCATAATGAAAATTATCATTGGTGTCATACACATAAAAGTCAATATTGGCAAGGTGCGACTTCGAAGGCAGGAACAAAAACAAAAGGATGCCTGCTATGGCAACCAGTCCCAATATGATGATTGTTATAGTTTTCTTATTATCCATCGCGAATGTTTTATAAATTGGCTTTACATTCTTCCAAATCCCGTTCAATCAGTGCATTGTTATGTACCAGACTGTTCAATTCCTCTTTTATGTCGAATTGGCATTTAAGCATTCTGGAGGACAACACGCCGAAAAGGAATTTCGTATTCATATTGTTTTCCTTGTATATATGCTGCAATTGGTAAATCCCATCCTTCACCTCGTCCATCTTTTGTACCTGATGAATGTTGAAGTCCAGAGAGTCAATCTCATTCCAGATGTTCTGCGCCTGCTGCATATGTGTATGCTGGATTTCAAAAATGCGTTCGGAATGGTTGATTTCGTTTATCAACTCCGAACTGTCCTCTGTCGGTACGTTGAGTATATACCGGCAAAGTATGATATAAATTGCGGCTACTGAGAAAATCAGCAGCAGGAGGAAACGGATGTTTCCCCATAGCATTTCGTCTTTTGTCATGGCTTCGTCAGTTTATTCTTGGTTAATTCCTGATATTTGATTCTACACTTTTCAAGTTGCTCCATGTTGCTTTCACGCTTTTTGCTTTCGCGGTCAAGGTCATCCATTGATGATTGGATGACACGGATCTGTTCAAGCATAGCTTTATACACTTCGTACTTGCTTTTATCGGCCTGCATCGCAATGTCATTTTCCATTAATAACCGTTTTTTGGTTATCAATTTTTGCATGTGCTTGTGTTCACTCGAATTTCGCCGCTTGGTCTTCAGATTGTTCAAGTCCCGGAACAATTCTTCTATCTGGAAGTTAAGTTCTGCCTGTTTCTTGAACACATTGTCATATTCGGCCTTCTTGCTTTCAAGAAGGGATATTCCCTTTTGTGCAGTCACAATCGTTACGATACCTCCGGTTGTGGTAACAATCAGTGCGATAGCGAATACCAAAGTAAATCGGAGTTTCGCTTTCAAACGAGCTATTTTGTTTTCTGCTTCCATACTTGCTATGATTTAATCGCTCAACCTATAAACGACCATGATCGTTTCTTTTGAGCTTCTATTGTTTCGTGACTTTCGTCTCCTACTATAATATTCTCACGAACCATTCCGATGTATTCCAGTTCACTCATTTTGTGGAACATATTGCTGAGCAGTGTCACAAATGCCCCTGCCGTCTGCAATGATTGGTTTATATTGGTATGGTCATACATAAGCTTGGTTAGGCTCTCTATCTTCGTGATAAATTCAGAGGGTGTGACATTGGTCCACTCATAGAAGTATTGGAGCAATTGTTCTCTTTCCGTTTCGGAAAGACTTTGAAGAGCGGAGTTCAGGCCGTTTGCAAGCTCATTCACGGCCTGCACAAGATATATCGGCGGTTGCTCTAAGGCGATTTGTTCGATAAAGAAGATTCTTGAGTTGTAAAAGGCAGAGAAAGCCTTACACAGCTCAAAAGTATTATTGGCAAGCGTATCTCTACGCTTGTCAGCAACATTCCTGCTGTAAATGAGTTTCACGTCTTCTTTTATCGACTGTAGGGTACGTGCCAATTGGGAAATGAATGTTTTAATCCCATCGTGGCAAGCGGAATGTTGTACCGGTGGAATATATTGATGATTGATTTTATAGGTATTCCCTTGTCTGCATACCTCTGCCACCAGCAAAAAATTCTGGCTGTAGAAAGATTTGTTGACTTGGTTTTTGGGAACGATATGGAGTTTTATGCTCGGCAAGACATACGGGTGATGCAAAGGCACCTCTTCCGGGTCCGGTTCACCGACAGGTATCAAGTGATACGGATCTACGGATATTAGTACCATATACTCGCTGTCCTCGGCTTGCAGACCGGATTCTGAAATGGTTGCACAAGGTTTCTCATCCCCGTATAAACCGTCGTAATAAACGATGGGCAGACCGCCTTTGGTGATAGCGTTGCAGCTTTTCAGGCGGACACAGAGAGTGGACATGGTATCACCTGAAATCTCTATTTCAAGATTGTCACCTATCCCTTCAAGGACCTCTCCAAGACCATAGTTATAACTGGTCAGACTCCTTCCTGCTTCGCGGTTGAGAGCTTCCGTTTGGCAATACTGGTTTGCAAAGAAATGCTGGCTGGTCAGCTTCAGACCATTGACCCAGTTTACAGGCAAATATGTTAGTGTTTTCATATATTATGATGTTTTTGTTTCTACTTGTACACGTCGGATATATATCGTTTGATTATTCTTAATCTTATTGCCCTCACTCGTCAGAGTGGGGTCAAGTATTCTTATGAACAACGGGAAGTTAAACCATTTTGAGGTATAGAACATCCATCCGATTTGCATATCTTCCTTCTCTGTTTCAATCTTGTTTTGGGGGAAACGCCTGTTTTGGTCTTCGATAACCCAATTGAACCAATTCCCAAGAGATATTTCATTGGGCAGGCGGACAACCAACGAAGCGTATGTCGGGTCTTTTATATTCCGTTTGATCTTAACTTTGACCGTTCGGAAGCCGAAGTTGTCTATGTTGTCCCAATATTTCCGGTCAAAGGTACCATAGCTCAATTCCCATGGGGTATATATCGGATGCGGGATGTCCAGGAACAGGGTTCTGCTGTACATAATCAGATACGGGATTGCAAACCACAGGATATTTGTTGTGTTCCATAGCGAATAAGGTAGCCTGCTTATCAGTTCAAACAGCAGATAGTAGCACCATCCGCCTAAAGCGCATATTGTGGTTAGAGTGAGAATGACCGCTGTTCGGGAACTGCCAATACCGATTGCTCCGAACAAATCGGAGGTTGACAGTTTGCAGAACAATGCTCCAAGGAGGATATAGGACAATATCGTGAATGTCAAGCCTCCCCAGACGTATTCGTTTTTTAGGAAACCGAACAGGCTGGGTAAAGCGACGGCAATGGAAGCCAGAAGAATGAATATGATTAATTTCTTCAGGCTAAGTTTGCTCTTGATCGTTTTTATTCCGGTCAAGACAAATATCATCACGGCTACAAATAATGGAGCCAATAAATAACGTGCAAAGAAATATAGCAATATCTTCATATTATTAGATTTTTCATAAGTTCATATTATATCCTAATCGGTTTTCTCCGAGTATAAAATCCGTTTCTCCACGTACCAGATAATCAACTTCGATATTTCTTGTTGAAAGGATGAAAAATTCAAGTATCCGGCGGACATTGGATAGATGCGTTTTTACCTCCTCATAGTCATCTGTCGGAGTATCAAGGATGATTGTCGCCGTCAAATCATCGGTTTCGCTTATCATTAGACCATTAAGGCCTAATGTCTGTCCGACACATCCGGAACCGACGGAAAGGTAAACCGTTTCATCAATCTCATGGACTTCCAGTCGCAGTTTCACCTTCAATCCCAAAACGATAAGAAGCAGTTGCTCGATAGCAGGCAGGTTCTCTTTATACCGTTCTGCATTGCAGAGGAATAGGAACAGCTTATATTTCTGATGGGAAGTAATGGATAGTTCGACATTTTCCATAACTTCAATCATCTTGATGAAGTTCTTCTTGGAGTCCGGGTCTGAAAAGAAATTCAGATGGCGGTTATTGATACGGACCTTTTCTTTGAAAAACTCTGTATCAAAGGGTGCAAAGAATTGTATAAGCTCTTTATCCTGTTTTTCATTGGCTCGGATGGCTTCAACTATCTCCTTGTTGCTCATGCCCGGTGTGCTAAGCACCAATGGATGAAATAGTAATTCCGGCAATTGATGATAGATGCTGTTTCTTGCCAGATTCAGCAATATATATTCTTTGTCGGCATTTGTCGCCGCGATATGCTGTACCGAAACACTTAATACATCTCTGGATTTCACACGACTGTTCATACCATGGCAATTAACCATAGTATGGTCCAACAGCCGCCGGTCAAGAATAAATTGAAGTTCATCATAAAAGATTTCTGCGACAAAATTTATTGCCTGACTTCGTTGGATGCTTTCCAAGGGTTTCTTTTGCGCTAACATTGTTCCCATATCAGTTCACCGTTTCGATAGTTTATGACGATGTTGTCACCCGACTTGATTTGCTCAGAGACAATCAGACGAGATACGGACTTCTTGATATAAGTTCTTATGACTCCTGCTATCGGACGTGCGCCGTATTTGGGAGAATACCCTTTGTTTGCCAGATGTTGCAATGCTTCATCCGACAAATTCAACTGGATGTTTTTCTGTTTCATCAGTTGTTCTTGCAATCTTCCAAAATGGAGGTTGAATATCTGTTTGGCGACATTTTCATCTATTGGCGCAAACGGAACCACCTCGGTGAGACGTCCCAAAAATTCAGGTCGGAAATACTGTGCCATAACCTCGATGAGCTTTCCGGAATCAGGAGTATGTCCGGATTGTATTTGTTCCACAATCCACTGGCTTCCGATATTGGATGTGAAAATGATTATGGAATTTGAAAAATCTCCTTCCCGGCCCAGTTTATCATGTATTTTGCCTTCATCCATCATTTGCAGGAAAACATCATAAACGCTGCTATGGGCTTTCTCAATCTCATCGAATAACACTACCGAATAAGGTTTCTGTCTGATTTGAGTGACCAGTAAACCACCTTCCTCATATCCTACATATCCCGGAGGTGCACCATACAGCAATGCAGCCGAATGTTCTTCCTTGAACTCGGACATGTCAAATCTGATCATGGCTGATTCGTCATCAAACAGTAACTCGGCCAGTGATTTTGTGAGTTCTGTTTTTCCCGTTCCGGTAGGGCCAAGGAAGAAGAATGAACCTATAGGCTTCTTGGGGTCACTCAGTCCGCTGCGTGATTCTATAATGGCATCTGATAAAGTCGTAATAGCCCGGTTCTGTCCTTTGACCCGTTCTTGCAATTTGCTCTCGATGCTCAAAAGTCGGTCCTTCTCGCGGGCTTGTATTTTTCCGATAGGTATATTGGTGCACTCCGCTACAATCGCCTCTATTTCCGAAGAGCGTATCTCTTCAATAGACTGGTCGGATAGTGCCTTTAATTCTTTGATGATGCCCGACAAACGTCCTGCTTTTATCGCGATGTCATCTTCTTTATCCCATACATAGTTGTCTGACAGTTTGGTGGTCAATACGACACTGATTTTGCTGAATACAGAACGGTATAGTAAGTAAAGCGGCCCTTCAGATATTTTTTCGTCGAGACTCTTTATTTCCTCAAAATCCGCTTCCAAATCAGAAACACTGGCTCGTGCATTCTTATTGCATAGCCGGACGGCAGCAGCGGTTCTGTCAAGCAGGTCGATGGCGGCAGATGGCAGGCTGCGTTCCTTAAAATATCGTTTGGAGAGTGCGATTGAATCTTTAATACACGCATCTGAAATTCTCAGCTCGTAATAGTTTTCAATCCTTTTTTTATGTAATTGTATGGCACTTTCAAGTGTAGCCGTATCCAGTTCTTCAATCTTTATGATATCAAGACGCCCTTCTATCGGATGCTTTTCGATGTTCTTCCGGTAAGAATCGTTCGTGAGTGTGAGAACAAGATTTGCGGCTCCCTCGCTGATTTGTGCACTTAATATGTTGATGAGTGTGGATGCTTTGCCTGATACGCTGTTCTCCAAAAGGACCTGTAAATCATCAATCACCAGCACAGCTTGTTCCAATTGGTTGAGCTTGTGCATCAGATTGACAACTTTTTGTGCTATCTCCGTTTCAGACGAGGTTGATGCGAGCAGTTTTGCCGTATTGAGTCCGACAATAGATATTTGCTTTAACATCTCGTCTTCATTCTCACAGATATCTTTGACAAAGGCGTTGATGATGGAACTCTTCCCGATACCGGATTCACCGACAATCAGTATGCCCTTGTTCTCTGAGCGTTCGAGGCATTCTAAAATAGTACGGACCTCTTTTTCCCTACCGACGACAAAGCCACCGGCATTGATGGTTTCTTGCTTTTTTAGGTTGTCGGCATAAGGAACGCTTGCTGTTATCTGCATTTCCTCTCCTTGATAAGAATGCAACGGGGTAAGGGCATTGTAGTGGGACAATATGTCATCTTCCGAAACATCCAGTATCTCTATCTGCTGATGCGAATATACGACACCTTCACGCAATATGGCGGTAAACACACAGATGGAGTCTATGGAATCCGCTCCTAATTTAATTTTAGACCGTTCGGACTCATCCAAGACTTTTGACACTTCTTCGTCAGGCTCCACTTCTTCTGTGGAAGTGCCACTGGACCTATACATTTCGCGGTGGGTGTCAAACCATTCCATTATGTAGCCGACATCCTTCTGCATCGAGGATAAAATTTCTTTTAGACCCGTGTTTTCTGCAAACATGGCCATGACAAGATGTGACACGCCGAACGTGTTATGCTTGTCTTGAAGTGCCATTCCTCTTGCTATCTTAAGGGCAGACACCAAACTTGGACTATAATTGCTATCATTCATACGAATTTGATTTTATAGTTTGAATTACATACAGAGCGTTCAGTCAAATCTTTTTCAAGATAATGGGCCAATTCTTCCAGATTGGGAATTTCATCTTTATCAAATTGTCCAAGTTTTATCTTGACCTCTGTCACTCTGATTAATCCTTTTTTGCTGTCAGGAGATATAGCTACGCCATTACCGACTTCGACTGATTCAACATGTTTTCCCAGCTTGTGAAACAAGTAGCTTTTGATGTCTTCTTTAGATATAATCCGTTCCCGGGACAACAGACCATACCTTAAACTATTAATAAGTTCCTGTTCGCTATCATGCGTTGTTCCTCCTTGCATACAAGTGCGCAACATGATGCCTGAAGCGTCATATTTTTCTATGTTGAATTGCTGTATCAGTGTGCGTTCATTGAAACCGTTCGCCAGAGATCCGGAAGTCACCCAATATTTTATCTCGGCATTGGTCGCATCCTTTTGTGGGACACTTAAAACAAAGGCCTTTATTTTGTTATCTCCTTTTAGCGTGGCCTCCAATCCTTTCTCTATATCATTTATCTTGTTGAACAACTCTTTGAGCTGCGTCGAAAGTGCATCCGGATTCATTGAAGCAAAAGCACTCCCGTCTTCTTTCATTAATTGTAACACTTTTGAAATTAATGAGCGGGCACTGTCCGAATCAAATCGTTCAAGGTCGCCAAAATACAGGCTGAATATACCTGTCGGATTTTCCTCATACTGGTTCAGTCGGTTTACATATTCCCGGCCTTTGTTGTCTTGAAACGAGCGTATGTTCAAGAATTGTGTACGGCCCGGACATTTCAGGGGTATAATTCGTCCGGTGGAACGGAAATTATGCTGTTTGTAAACGATTTGTCTGTTTACAACCGGAAATGTGTTCAAATATACTTCCAGATTTTCAAGACTTTCTTTCGTGAATATTTCAGGAAAGACTATCTTGACCCAAAAGAGATTCTCAGAGTCATCCGGGACCTCGCAGTCGGCCACATAACCGGGAAACATTTCTCGGTAGGTATGTTTCTCTTTGGAAGCATCTTTTATACCCACATTAAAATATAGGTCACTATAAAAATCGCGGATTTCATCAAAGTAGTGCGCATTACTATATGGATCTTCAACATGAAGGCCTGTTTTTGCATTCAATCGGTTTCCTGTGCAGTCATAGAAGAAAGCCATATTCATAAACGGAAGCAACCCCATATCGGAAGGCTTGATACAAAACATTACAGAGTCCATTTTTTGCAGGACTTCTTTAGACACATCCAGCCCGACCCAGACGCAATAATCCGCTATCCGGTTTTTAGGGCCAAGGAAGCGTGTTGGAGTGCTAAAGCTATCGGTTGAATGCCTTATACTATCGTTGTATGCGATTGCTTTGACTTTTGCATCAACCAGTTTATAGGAAAACAAAGGGGTTATAAAGACTTGAATATCCCCTTTGCCAAATATGTTTTTCTCTGCATAAAAGTGATCTTCGGCATCAAGTTCGCAACATTCCCCATGATTGGGGGTAATAGTCATAAGCGCATGGGCCGGCTTTGGCAGCGACCATTTGTTTCCTATGAGTATTCTGGACAGGCGGTGAAGTATCCGTGAATCGGACTGATCTATTTCTTGATGCAGCTTGTTGGACTCATGGGCAAAAACTTCAAGCAGCAAATCTATCACGGGGTCCATATCGCGTATATCGGATACACCCCAAAACTCCATAGCCTGCTTTAATATTCGTTCCTTTATTGCGATTTGTTTCTTGTCTGACATAGTTCGATTATTGTGATAAAGGGCTTATATATAATGAGGTGTTAAAACTGAATTTCTCGTTGGTTCTATCCATTATTCCGGTCACCGTTATTTGTGCCTTTCTTCGGATATGAGATACTTTATCTATATTTTCTTCTTCTATTTCCAAAAGGGTGACGTTCACATCTACATTCCGTAGTCTCTTTTCATATTTCTCTATCGTTTTTATTAAGGAGTTTTTTACTCCTTCCTCCCAATCGCTGATTTTCACAAGTTGGTTGAACTCAAGGTCCCATATCATGGAACCAAAGTCTTCTCGGCCGATAACTTCCCCATGGTGAGAAAGAATCAGTAGCATGATGTGTTGGGCTATCGATTCCTGATAGGAACACCTTTGCAATTTCTTGGCAACAGCCGATTGCAATTGTAATGGCATTTTCAGGTAAGTCATACTATTCTTTTATTTTATTCTATTTCGCAAATATACTCTTTTCCTTGTTAGATGCCAATAAAATGCTCCTAAAAATTTGACGGTTTCAGAAATAATTCATATATTGCGCACGGTCACAAAACCAAAAGAGAGCTATAAAAAAAGTATGATATTAAAAAGTAAATTCTATGGCAATCTACAATTATGGAATTGGAGGCAACGAAGTAAAAGTCGATGCGAACGAATCCATCGCGGAAATCCCCTCCAACCGAACTTTGATAGTTCAAAAACTGACAGATGAAGCTCCTGCGGCTCCGGAAAGCGTGTATGGTTTGGAAACCATTGAAGATGTGTTCCAACGTTTTGAACCAACAGTTGACTTATGCCACGTGGATGCGGAAGGTAATGAAATCAAGGAAATCATGACATTCACCGGACTTGGAGACTTCGGAGCCAAGAAGATTAAAGAGAAGAGTGATTTCTTGAGTAAACTTGACATTGAGAAAGAGCAGGGTGTCAGAATAACTCGCCAGCTTACTTCCAACCGCGCTTTACAGAAAGCACTTGAAAATCCGGAAGTCAAAAATGCCATTATGGACGTGATTGAATCATCAATCGAGGAGATTCTGGCAAATCAAAAGAAAGTAGAACTTTAATCTTTTACTAAGATGAAGCAGGAAACTCAACAACAGACAGCCAGTACGACAACCTCACAGAAAGTCGTATCACAACAGGCGCAAAAGTCATCTGCATCGGCAATAGACAAACTCAAAGAATTTGGTGGCTTCGCTTTTCTTGAAAATATCATAGATGGGTATTCCAATCTTAATCCGGCACGAAAGGCCCGTCGCAACATCTTCCTCACGGATGAACAGTGGGAAAATGAACGTAAGGCCTTGGTTAATCGCTTAAGCGTATGGCTCAAACTCTTACGTGAGAATGACACTGCCGAACAAATGCGGGACAAGGCCAAAGAAACCGCAGAAAACGCCGAGAACCTTCTTAATCATAACTTGAAGAATGCTCTTGCCAGGACACGGGAACTTGAAAGCGCATATCGCACTATTGCGTTCTTTTACAAGAACACGGAAAGTGATAAGGTGAAGAATGTCACCATTGTCAATGCGACCATGGAGCAGCTTCAGGATTTGGACAATACCATTTTCGCTGACCACATTAGCAACGAACTCAAACAGAATTTTGACCGTCTTGACCTGCGTCGCAACTACTCCTTGCTTGTCGTTCCTGGATATATAGGCTCAAATGCCATTTTGGATAAGTGGTCTAAAATGGCATACGAGAACAAGGTTTTTCTTGTTACAGACTTCCAAGACCTTGAAACTCCGGACGATGTAGTAGATATATTCTTCAATGCCAATCATACGAGTGGAGATGTGTTCAAATCGAATACTATTATGACCTGTAACTGGTTGCTTGGTCGTCAAAGAGAGGAAAGCGTTGGAGAAGAAGAAAATCTTTATATTCCGCCATCTTCTTCACTTGCCGGAAAAATATACAACACCTTAATGTCTCAGGTAGTAGCCGGAAAGAAATTTGGTGGACTTAATGAAGTAGAAAGTGTACGCTTCGACCTTCGCAAGAGCGAGATTTCCGAGCTTGAACGTATGGGGCTTGTGCCGATGGTGAACGAGTACAGCAAGGTTATGGCTTTCTCCGCCAAGACATTATTTAATGGAGATAATCTTGGCTTGCAGACCTACTCCGTAGTTCGTGTATTCGACTATATAACGAAGGTACTGATTGACTTCCTGAACCGTCGGGCATTTGAAAATTGGACTACTCGCACGGAAGCAGATTTGCGTGGTCAGGTTGTGAAATTCCTCGATAGTGTAATGGGACCGAACAAACTCATCGAACGCTTCAAGGTTATGAAGATTGAACAAGACCCGAATCAGAAAGACCGTGTGCTTCTTGACATCCACATCACACCGTATTTCCCGGCAAAAAGCTTCGTGATACAGCTTGCCGGTCATAAAGGCGATAATCCGGAGGATGCTATTTGGGAAAGCGAATATCATCAAGAATAGTATTGAATAATTTTAAATTTACAGATGGGCATAACTATGCCCATCTGTAAATCATTTATCAGGGTCATGTGTTGCTGAAATTATATGTCTTATTATTGAAATCTTTACTTATATGAAACTCCGAGATGTGGATATTATTATTTCTGGTACAAAAACTGGGGATACCTATTATGCAAAATCTTATCCATGCAGTGATATGGATAAGAATAGCAAAATAGAGCTCTATGGAGTCCCTGTATATTATGTCTATATCAAAGGTACTGATGATAAAGGTCAAAGTGTAAAATATACATGGAAAGCATTACGCTTCATGCCGTATTATAACCCACCAAATTTTAGTTCTTATAAAACAATTGGATGGGTTAATAGTGGCTTGCATAAGCTCAATAGGCAGCCTGCGCCAGAATATAAAAAAGCCTATGAAGTACATAATACATATTCTCAACATAATGGTGCAATAGTTCTAAAAGGAACTTTTTACATTCACGCTGGTCCTGAAGATCTTACTCATATTGGATGGGGAGCAGCAGGGTGCGTTGAAATAATAGGAAGTTTTAGTGAGTTTAAAGATCAAGTAAAAGAATTATCGGGGTCAACTCAAGTTGATGCGGATAGTGCAATTTCTGAATTAGTTTTTTATAAAAAACTTTATATAGAAATTGAATATGCTACTCCACCCAATATTAAAGCGAATTTTTATAAAGAAGTTAGTATAAAAAGGAGATAAGATTTATGTGTAACATAAAATATATACTATGTACTATATTTTGTATGTGTGCATATCTTCATGCTGCTGCAATCTGTAGCGATAGTATATCTGATAAGTTTTCATATAAGGTACTTGAAAATTTCAATTATTGTTGGGATAATAATATTGTCTATGAGGATACTAATTCCAAAGATACTGCTTTATTTGTCTCGTCTCATAAATACATAATCTCTCCTATTTTAAACGCTTTTTGTAATAATGTGAACGAACAGACAGAGTTGGCTAAGATCGGATATTGTTGTAAGCATTATCTCATTAAAGTCCCAAATAAATCAAAGAAAAATATACAATATTACTCTATAGAAATCAATATTCTATCTAATATAAAGAGTCATGCCCCCATAACCTCAAAAATAGAAGAATTAAAAAAACAGGACTATGCGATTATTGATATTATATCAGAGGCTCCTGTTATGTGTCTTGTTTTTGTGGAAGCTGATTATTTAGTAGCCGTAACTTATAATATGTTCTATGATTTTGATGATGTATTATCCTTTTCGAAATTCTTTGTAAAAGAACACTTCTCAACAAAATAATAAGATGTCATTACACAGTGAATATAAAACGTAATACATCCTCTTTCAAAGAAAAAATAGAGTTTCATTTTTCGATATATAATGCTTCTTCATTCTTATAATTCTCACATGAATAATCCAACATGAAGTTTTCTTTATATGAAATCATTAGGGTCTCATTTAAATTGACTTCTCTTATCGCAACCGGAAACTATCAGGGATTTAATGTAGATGTGCAGCAAGTTTTCTTCGTGTAGTGAGTGTTCTTTTTTCAAATTGGAGATTTTCCTATAATATAGCAATAAATAAGTAAATTAATACGTCTATTATTGAAATGCAAATTTATTGGTAAACGTAGTTTTTATATTCTGTCTATTGTTTGTAAAGCATAAAAATGTATATTTGCAACAGACCCAATTGCTCTATATCAAAACAAATGAAAAGAGAATGGAATAGCTGTATAAATACTTACAGCCTACCTTGGGATATTATCGTCAATTCAGAAAAGAAGAAGTTTATCGAAAGCTAAAATAAAAATAATTCCTTTTACTGATTTTTGCAGATTTATTTTTATAACATACTATATAATAGTGAAACAGAAAGAAAAGAAAGCTCGAAATAGGAGGACAAATGAACAAATAGACAAGGAGGTAATATCCGAACTTGAAAAGCTTGTAGCTGAATATGGTTTTGGTAATGTCAATTTGAGTGCATTGATGAAAGCTGCAAACATAGAAGCTAATGTGTTTTATAGAAGATACGGCTCAATGGAAAACCTTTACGACAGGCTTGCCAAGCAGTATGATTTCTGGATCAATGATACTATTGACGTTTCCAGCCTGAACATATTGGGACCTAAAAAGTTTTTTGCGGAAACATTCAAGACCCTTTATAGGAACTTGTCTGATAACACTGTAATGCAAAAGTTGTTACTTTATGAAATGTCGGTTATCAATGAAACGACAAAGAGAACAGCAGAAACACGGGATATTATGAATCTAAATTTGATTGCGTTTTATGACAATCTGTTTAAACCGGCGAAAATCAATATTAAAGCTATTATGGCGAATCTGATTGGAGGAATTTATTATCTGATACTTCATAGGAGGTGTGCGAAAACCTGTACAATAGATTTTAGTACTCAAGAAGGGGAAAAGGTCTTTTTCGAATGGATAGATTTTCTAACAGATGCCATTTTTGACAAACTGGAAGCGTATGAAAGGAATAGAAAAGCAGCTCAAGAAATGTTATCAGACGGCATAAGTGAGTTTAAAATATGTAAATACATGGGCATCAATAAAAATGACTTAAAAATGTTACTTTCAAATAGCCATAGAAATTCACGAGAACTTTCAAAGGAAAGCTAAAAATTTTATTTATAGTACATATCATATTAATAAGTGTAAGCAGTCAAAAAAAGGCTATTGATTGAAATGGGTACCTTCGCTGCCAACCAA
>OCHA01000568.1_pt1 | contig 40446 bp, 34 predicted proteins | sample 1538591 | NCBI WGS metagenome assembly OCHA01 (sample SAMN04571710, study PRJEB22368) | human gut metagenome | biome: human gut; material: stool | host: Homo sapiens | place: Luxembourg | collected 2012-09-06 | reverse complement strand
CTGATAGCCGCATCCGTATACACGGGCAATCTTATTGTGTTTTTCTTTGTGTCTGGTATCTACTCTGGATTCAATGGAAGCCGGTGTATGGATCTCTGGATCATATTCATCCATTTTCTTTGCTTTTAAGATCTTGACTCCTTTTGTCTCCAGGATGTAATCAATCTGCTTCATAAAGATACGCAGCATCTGTTTTGTCTCATTGGATTCACAGGATTTCATACTGTGATACATGCAGTTACGGAGCATCATATAGTTCTTGACGTCTTCGCGGGCATCTTTTTTGTATTTCTTCATGAAGTCGTACTCATCGTAAAAACGGTCCAGGCATTTTTCCTGTGCTTTCATGAGGTTCTGGAATTCTTCCAGCTGGGTTTTCATGATGTTCTGAACTTCTGATGTCTGTTCTTTCAGATCTTTCATTTTTCCGTCCTGCTGATCAACGTCTGCTTCCAGTTCCTGGATCGTCTGCTGCAATTCTTGCTGGTTTTCTTTCATTTTGCTAATGCTCTCTCTCATTGTCTTCTTCTTCGTTTCTTTCTTTTTCTTTCTTGATAATTTAGATTTTCTTCTCTTCTTAGTCTTCATATGGCATTCTCCTTTCGGGTCATTGTGTTTATGTAAATTTTCAAGAAAATTATAAGGAAATTTATTTTGCCTTTTGGTTCAATTTCATACAAAAAAGAGCCGTATCGCAGTTTTTCCTGCTTGATACGACTCTTTTCTTGCGTCTTTCCTTCATTCTGCACGGCTGACACCATAACGTCTGCACAGTTCGTTTTCTAATTCGATTACCTGATTTGGTTTTAGTATATTATCCTCAATCTGTTCTTTTGCATACTTTGGTACAAAAACAACCATGGATCTCATATTTTTTGAAATCCATGGTTGCTATGACGATCCTATTCTCTTTTTTAACATAGAATCACTTTTACATGTATATTTTTCTTATCCTTCACTCTATATTACTGTGCATTTTCCTTCGCAATCTTTCTCCAGTTCAGGAAGCCGTATGTAGAATTCATAAAGTTAATCGACTTCATAATAATAATCAGAAGTGCGGATGAATCACCCTGCATAAATACCATGATCCACATCACAATTGACAATGCATTTACGATTGCCCACATTGCCCACTGCTCAGAGAAACGAAGCAAATACAGGAAACTTGCAACGACAGATACTACCGTTGTCAGGGAATCCATGAATGGAAGATTCCCGCCCAACCACTTCAGGATCTGCATGTAACCTAATACACCGGCAATTGTTACAACTGCTGTTGTGATCATAATCTTTGGTGTCATGGTACGGAATTTAACTTCTCCGCCCTTGGTCATATTCTTCTTCCATGTGACAATTGCAATCGCACTTACCGGAATCGAGTAGATCAGGTTGTACATAACCTCTCCGTAAAGCGGAATTCCCATACAATTGATCGCATACAATGCACTGTTGATGATTGCAAAGTACAGACCAGCCACTTTGCCCTTCGCTCCCAGTACCAGGTTCAGGCTGCTTGTCAGTGTCATGATCAGCATGAATGCGCTTTCCTTCTGGATGCCCCATGCAACTGTCTGTACGATCAGCACGAATGCCAGCCACGTTTTTTCTTTCCAGCTCCAATCTGAAAAAAAGTTCTTGATTTTATTCATTTTCCCATTCCTCCGAAATCTTTTGAAATTCCTCGTAATCCATAACCGGTCCGAATGTACCCACGACCGCTGATGCCACATGGTTGGCAAGTCTTACTGCAGCTTTTACTTCCATTCCCTTGGAAAGTCCTGCGATCACTGCGCCGATATGGCTATCACCTGCGCCCACTGTATCTACAACTTCCGTTTTGAACGGTGCCACTTTCTCCATCACATTTCCGTCATAGAACATTGTTCCGTCTCTTCCGAGTGTAACAAATACGGTATTCTGACTTTTTGCGAAAATATCTTTCACTGCATCTTCTACCTGTTCCCGACCGGCGTAGTTCTTGGCCTCCGCCTCATTAATATGAAGCACCGGACTTAATGCCATCAGCTTTTCCATCGTCTCAGGTTCGATCTCTGTTATCATCGGTCCCGGCGCAAAAAAGATCTTCTTTTTATCTACATCCGGTGCATTCTGCAGCCAGTCGGCGATAATTCTGCCACTGTTTCCACACACCTGATAACCGGCAATGTAGATATTCTCATATCTGCTCATGTCAATCCGGTCAAACCATTCTTTTTTGAAATGGCATTCCGCTCCCTGAACAGTAATAAATGTCCGCTCACCGTCCGCTTCTACCAGACTTAAGCAGTATCCATTGTCCTCACCCGGTTCTTCGATCACCGGATCGTATCCTTTTTCTTTCATTCCTCTGCGGATAATATCTGCAAATGATCCGGTTCCGACCGGTACACACAGATCATGTTCACAGTGCAGGTTCCGCAAAGTATTTGCCACATTATAGGCACAGCCGCCGACTACCGTCTTTGTCTCTCTGCACGGAATATCTTCCCCGCTCTTCGGAAGCCGGTCGATCTTCATCATCAGATCAACGATCGCCGCTCCGACTACTAACGTCCGCATCCGGCCAGCTCCCTTCCCTTTTCAAGAATATTGATATATTCCGCAAAATCCGTCTCCGGATTCTGTACTCTTAAAAGTTCCGTGTATTCCGGATTGATCTTGGAGTATCCGGTAAATGCTCCACAGATTGCAGTTGCCATAGCTCCGATGGTGTCTGTGTCTCCTCCAAGATTCGCACACATCAGGCAGCATTCATTCGGATCCTGTGTATAATATGCAATGGAAATTGCCGCCGGAACGGATTCAATGATTCCCACACCAGATCCGATCACATCATAGATTTTTTTTGAAAATGCATCTGCATCATCTGCATATTCTTTTGCAATCTGTACACCGATCTTCACACGCTCCGCAAGTCTCGGACCAAATGTCTCGCATCCCTTTTCATATCCGGCTTCTTCTACCGAAAGGATATCACTTAATACCTGTTCAAAATCGTCATTTACGATTGCAGATGCCACGCCTTCTGCGATCATGGCTGCTCCGGCAATTGTTACATCACTGGTATGTGTTGCCTGCGACACACCGTATACATAATCGATCAGTTCGGTTCTCTGATCCGGTGTAAATAAGCATCCGATCGGTGCAATTCTCATAGAACTTCCGTTGGATAACGCTTTATTCGTAATCGCACTGGCATCCACACCGTCACGAAAATTCGCTAATGCTACTTTTGACGTCGGTCCGAGAATGTTATTTTCAAATGCATTTTCCTTCTCTGCCCACTCTAACATACGTCTTGCGATGTCTGCCGCATCTGGTTTATAATCTGTCGCTTTTAATGAATCCAGAAGTACCAGGGCCTGGCCTGTATCATCTGTGAACTGCGCTTTGTTGTAGTTGAATGCGACGTCATTTTCCTTCGGTCCGTCGATAAATCCTGTGATCTTTCCTCCGAAGAACTTTCTCGCTCTTTCACGCCCCCACAACTCTGCCGGCATTCCCATCGCATCACCTAATGCCATTCCGTATAATGCTCCTGCGATCTTGTCTTTTAATTCCATTTGTCTGCTTCCTCCAAATACATCTTGATAGCACAACTTGTATTTTTTATTGTTAGTTCATTCTATCCATATGTTTTTTCAATAACGTTTTCTATTTTTACACTTTTTTGGTGAAGTCGTCAAGAATCTGAGCGGGTTTATTCGTAAAAGGAATGATATTTTTGTTAAAATTGCCAATAACAGCTTTTTCAAACGCATGGCAAAAAAATCCCTGAAATCACCGTCATTTGTCGTTTTACTGTGATTTCAGGGATTCATTTCTGATTTCAGACTATAGCTTCCAGACTATTTTTTACTATTTTATCAATCATCTAACAACACATCATTGACCGCATCGTACGCATCTTCCAATGCATCCAACGCTTCCGTCAGAGTGTCTGCTTTATCCACTTCACCTTCTTCTTCATATTCATCCAGTATATTTACCAGAGAATCTTTTACTTGTTGGATGGATGTTATCAGGTCTTTTAACTGTTCTTCTTTTGTTGATGTGGTATTTATATTTACTATTTTTCTCACGTTAATAACCTCTTACTGCTTTTATTGTGCTCATCTCATGCCATTCTTCCCCGCCCCAGGTTGACTGCGCGATTCCTTTATCTTTAAATCCGAATTTCTCATACATCGCTACCTTCGATTCCAAGCAGGTAAGGATAATCTCTTTTCTTCCCCTTCCCCATTCTCTTTCGAGATACCGGCGTACCAGTTCTCTTGCAAGCCCCTGACTGCGGTATTCCGGCAGTACGTCCAGCCCCAGAAGCATGATATTCTTACCTTCCGGATTATGCAGACCTGCATCCGTAAAAAATTCATCCTTTAATACGACCTCGTCTGTTGCAAGTCCATTTAAAAAACCTGCCATCTTTCCATTTTCTTTATCAATCGCTACCAGAAATAAATCCGCAATTCCGGCAACACGGGCTTTCATATGCTTCTTAGAACAGGCTTCATTCGGTGGAAAGCAGATTCTTTCAATCTCTGCCGCTTCTTCTGCTTCGTTCTGTTTTATGTTTCTAAATTCATATCTTTCTGAAATATGTGTATCTGTCATTTGCTTTTCTCCAATCCCATTACCGTATAAAATGTGTCGCAATTCGTTCTTCCTTCTCCGGCAATCCGAACTGTTCTTTTCCAAGCGCAATACTCTTCATAAGAAATGCCATGTTTCTTGCCAGCGCACGCATCGTCTGCTTTCCTTCTCCGTCCTGCTCTGCCTCTCCCGGCATACGTCCGTGAATGCTGTTCCAGTACTGGCTTGATGCAACCGGCATTCCGGAGATTGTAAAATACTTGTTCAATTCATCAAATGTTGCTGAACAACCACCGCGTCTCGCACATACAACACTTGCTCCGACTTTCATCGTCTTGTCAAAATGACTGCTGTAGAACAAACGGTCAAGACAGGCAATCAGTGTCGCATTCGCTGACGCATAATATACCGGGCTTGCAACGACAAGTCCATCGGCTTCTTCAAACTTTAGTGCCAGTTCATTTACCATATCGTTGAATACACATTTGCCTTTCTCATAGCAGGAACCACAGGCGATACAGCCACGGATGTCTTTGTTTCCAACCTGTACGATCTCCGTGTCGATTCCGTTATCTTTAAATACCTGTTCCATTTCTTTTAATGCAACAGATGTATTGCCATTAGCCCGTGGGCTTCCATTTAACATTAACACTTTTAAATTTTGCTGCATTGATTTGTTCCCCTTTCAATGATTCTCTTCCTGACAGGTATTTCTTTCAGGATTCGCAAATTTTTATGCTCATATCCTTGGCGTTCTGAATTCCACCGCATGCTTCCTCTTCCAGATTGGGAACAAATTCCGCTGACACACATAATTCTCCCTCTCTTTGATCGCAACTGCCTGAAAAAACGTCTTCCACATCTCTGTATGTTCATCTTCATACTGTTCTGTTTTACGAAGTGACTCAAATTCGTCATCCGTCAGATAACGCAGATAGTTTGTTCCGTCTTTTGGATGTACGCATGCAGTTTTCCGGTTATCATCTATGATCATCCAATGTTCTGACGGCATCCGGTCCGCAAAATGTCTGCCAACCAGCATGATCACATCACTTTTGGGTTCCAGATGACTGACATAGACTTTTCTGTTCAGCGACTGGAATCGCGCAAATTCATTAAAATGATGGCTTTCATTACCGACTTTCCGCCGAAGTTCCAATATACGCATCACATGAGGATTCAAATACTGTTCCAGTACCTTACTTCCCACAGCAAATCCGACACGCAGGAAATTATAGATTGCCTGTAACGCATCTTCCTCCGCAGAAAGGGTTGCATAATATACATCCAGATATGCTTCATCGGAAATATCCCTGCGAACGGAACGGATTACTTTTTCTGCTTTCACATTATCCCCGTCTACATGGACATACTCATCAAACATTGTCTGCTGTAATATCGGTTCTTTCTTTAATTGTATCTGATCATGACCGATTCGTAAAGCTTCCGACCAGGCATCATAGATACAGGTCATAATGTCCTCCAGACGATCCTTACAAGTATATATCTTCATAATTTCCTACCCAATCCCAAAGTCTGCCAACGACAATTGTACATAAGATTCATTGGAATGTTCTATATTCCATACATCTTTCTTATCTACACTCACCAGTTGTCTCGTAATATACGATGCTTCAACCGGTGTATGATACATCTGTTTTCCCCCACAGGTAATAAAATAATGCGCCCGCTTAAGTACCACACCCATCTTCTTTAAGCTTGCAAAATCCAGTCTTCCATACCGTCTTGCATGTGTGATCCGGCTGGCGGATTTGGGACCGATTCCCGGTACCCGAAGCAGTCTTGCATAACTTGCAGTCTCTATTTCCACAGGAAATTGTTCGAGATGGCGTAATGCCCAGTCGCACTTTGGATCGATCAGTTCATTGAAATCCGGCTTTTCTTCCGACAATAATTCACCTGCCTGGAATCCATAAAATCTAAGCAGCCAATCTGCCTGATAGAGGCGGTGTTCACGCAAAAGCGGTGTCGGTGTTCCAAGCCCCGGCAGTGCAGCATCCTCATTCAGCGGAATATATGCTGAGTAAAACACTCGTTTCAGATCAAAGCCCTGATACAACTGCTGGGTCGTCTGCAATAATGTATAGTCACTTTCCCCCGTCGCACCGATGATCATCTGTGTGCTCTGCCCAGCAGGTGCAAAACGACGCTTTAAACTGGACATATCATGGGGTGCTAACTGATATGCATTGTCCCATGTAAGAATTCCATCCAATGTCCCCATTTCTTTTTGAGAAGGCAGAGTTCCATCCTTTCCACCCGACAGTCTGTCTGTCTTCTTTTTTTCTTCCAGACTTTCCCGATAATTCCTTTTGGATATTTCCGAAAAAATGCCGTTATTTAACAGTTGATTCCCCCTGCTTCTTTCCATATATGCTGTCTTTCCGATGGCCATCCGGTGTGCAGCAATTGTATTCTGAACCTTTCCCATAGGATTAAGGATTGTCTTCATCGTCTTATTCGGTGCAAGAGTCCGAAGACTCTCTTCCGTCGGAAGTTCCAGATTTACACTGATACGGTCGGCCAGATATCCCGCCGCTGCAAGAAGTTCATCTGAAGCTCCCGGAATCGTCTTCACATGGATATATCCGTTAAAATGATATTTTGTGCGAAGCAGCAGTAAAGTCTCACACATCTTTTCCATCGTGTATGTCGGATTTTTCAAAACTCCGGAGCTTAAAAAAAGGCCTTCTATATAGTTACGCCTGTAAAACTCAACCGTCAGTTCACAGATCTCTTCGGGCGTAAATGTTGCCCGTTTCACATCGTTACTTGCACGATTAATGCAATATTTACAATCATAGGCACAATGATTTGTCATCAGAATCTTTAATAAAGAAATACACCTTCCGTCCGCCGCAAAACTGTGACAGATGCCACATGCCTCTGCATTGCCGAGTTCTCCTTTCTTTCCCCGGCGGCTTGAACCGCTTGACGTACATGCTACATCATATTTTGCCGCATCGGCGAGAATCTGTAATTTCTCCTGGATTGTATAATTGTTGTTTTTGATTTCTATATTCATAGTTTCATTATACAAACAAACGTTCTTATTTTCAAGTCTTTCTCGAACATTTGTTCTTTTTATCTACAGAATCTTTCTTACCTATAATATCAACTCTTTTTATTCTTCTTCAACATTTGAAGAAACATATGCCTTCATCTCATCATCATTGTTATAATTTTTGCCTTATCAAGAATAACACTATTATGAAATTTTGCACATCTTCAGTTTTCACAAAATATTCAATCAAATTCTATCATGCATGATTCTTATCTTTATTTTTTCAGAAAATGTTCCCGGTTCGGATATTCTTTTCGGAAAGCCATAAGTGCCGCCTCCTGCAATAGCGCAAACTCTTTCTCCATATGAAGCAGATGCGGTGCCCGGAAAGCAATCATACTGATCTGTTCCGCAATCTTTTTTGTCACCCCTTCTTCCGACATCTGTCCCATTCCAAATACAAGTGACGTAAATCCTCTTCCTCCCCTGCTGACTTCGATAAATTTCAGAAAAACATTCTGTAGCTCTTCCAGAAGAATTTCTTTGTATCCTTCTTCCTGAAGCTGTGATTCCGACATTCCCAAAGTCGCAATTATCTTTGCTCCTTGCTTTCTCCGGTTTCCTCCCAGATCCACCGTCGTCCCTTCTGCCAGATATTTCATTTCCATAAGACACCTTATGAATTCATCTTTTCTTGGTGCGCGCTTTCCATATCTTGCGATCCATAACTGCTTCCGGTATCCGTCTTCCTCAGACTCATCATCCATATTTTCTTTTAATAACTTTAGTCTTTTTACAGGATCAGTTTCCTGATAAAATGCAGTTATCCATGTGTTATCCATTTTGATTTCCTCACTCTTTTATAAAGTCGTCTACATTACTGCTGTCTACACGGCGGTATTCCGAAACATAATACCTGCCTTCTTTTAACTGCTTCCGGTTTGTATCTTTTCCACGGACAATCTCCACCGACACTTCTGCCAATTCTAATGCCTGATCCTCCTTATCATTATAAACAGTCCCCTGCATTTTTCCCGTCTTGATTGCCTCCAGCGCATCATCCAGACCATCAATTCCAAAGATAACAGGCCATTCTGAACAGTCGTACCCTGCCTTTTGCCAGGCTGCTACTGCTCCAAGTGCCATCTCATCGTTATTGGAAATAACCAGTTCTATTCCATCTCCATATTGTTCAATAAGACGACTCATCCTGTTTTCTGCCTGTCCCCGGTTCCAGTCTGCAAACTGATAACTTAATTTTTCAAGATTAATATCCTGTTCCAGCAGAGTTTTAACCGAATAATCCGTTCTGCTGATTGCATCCTGATGTCCGGCCTCTCCTTCCAGAAGTATATACTGAATCTTGCCATCCTGATTCTTATCAACTTTCGGATGATTCTTAATATAATTTGCCACGATTTCCCCCTGCATGATCCCGGACTGCTCTGCATCACACCCTACATAATACAGCTTCTCCCATTGCATCAGATCCTCCCTGACCGGTTCCCGGTTGAAAAAGATGACTGGAATATCTTCCTGTTTTGCCATCCTGATAATGCGGGATGGCGCCGTTCTGTCAACCAGATTCACACATAATACATCACACCCGGCATCAATCATCTCTTCGACAATCTCATTTTGGTCCTGCTGGTTATCATCGCCATTTTTTACCGTTGTGATAATCTTCATATGATCTGTTTCCATTTTTTTCAGATTCTCTTTTAACTGATCCGTCATGGCATTGATAAATGGATCATCCTGCGTATAGGTTACAACTCCTATCCGGATAATGTGATCCGTCTTCACACTCTTGTCTTCACAACCGATTATAAGCAAAGCTGTCAGCACGGTAACTGCAATAATACTTTTTCTCTTTCTGCCTTTTTTACTCATAAGAATACAAGAACCTTTCCAAATTATCATTCAATGAAAATTCATCTCTGTCAAGCACCTTTACTGCTGTCTCATGCCCTTTCAGCCTGTAAAATCTATGTTCAAGTCTTTGTGCCATTTCCCCGACACTTTTATATCCAATCTCATAAGCATCCGGAACCACCAGCCCATGGATATTTCCATTATCTAATAACACTATCGACTTTACACTGCTCCCAATGCCATATATATCCGCTCCCTGATATGAATTTTCTTCTGACTGTTCACCTAATTCTTCCAATGCCTGAGTATCCAGAACCACAATGGCATCTACCTTGTCTTTTTTACTCACTTTTTCGCAGATATTCTGTTCCTTTTTCCGGTAACAATACCAGCTGATCTGACTTTTCGTATCTTTCAGCGAATCCTTTAATCCCTGAATTGCATCCTCATCTGATTTTGATCCCTTCCAGTTTGCAACAACTCCGATTTTCTGCGTTTTCTCTCTGATCTGCTTTCCAAGTTCCGTACCAATCTTATAATAATCCGGTCCAATTACCGGATTACCGGAACTTTCACCAGCTTCTTCGGAATATACATCCTCCATGATCAGTGTGTACGGAATCTTGGCACACTGCTTTTTTAACATGTCTTTTGTACTGCTTCCCGGTGCCGGACATATGATAAATGCATCTATATCATTATGCTTCTGTTCTTCTATAATTTCTTTTTCCACTCCTGCATTTTCAATTTCATCTGTATTACAGATAATCATATGAAGGTTATTTATTTTTGCCGACTGCTTCATACCTTTAATCAGCGAATTCCACCTGTTATCTCCTGATTCCGGAAGAATTACCGCCACTCGTTTTTCCGGTACATCCCGGTCAAAAATCTTCCATACAAAAAATAATGTCAGTATCAGCAGAATACTCTCCAGTATCAGGAATGTAATTTTATTCTTTTTCATCTACATCCCTCCTCTGTACATATTTCTGCATCTCCAGTTGTTCCGCATTCTCTTTCGTATACGGAATTGCCGGTATATGGATAACAACTTTGGTTCCCTCGTCCGGTTCACTATATATCGCCAGGCCATATTTTTGCCCAAACATCAGCTTAATTCTGGAATGTACATTGATCACACCAACACCGGAACCGTGCTTTGGAACTTTGTTGTTGTCTGTCAGGATATTTTCCAGAACTTCCTTCCGCATCCCCATTCCATTGTCTTCTATCGTAATGTAAATATCATCATCCTTCTTTTCTCCCCGGACTGTAATCTTTCCTTCATCATCTTCATCCATATTTCCTACTCCGTAATAAATTGCATTTTCGAGAATTGGCTGAATGACTAGTTTTACAATGCAGTAATCTTCTATCTCTTTATCTGTCTGAAATTCCACCTGAAAACGTTCCTTATAACGCACAAGCTGGATATTCATATAGCTTCTACTGTGCTGAAGTTCATCTTTAACCGGAATGATCGTCTTTCCACGGGATAAACTGACTCTTAAAAGCTTCGCCAGTTCCGAGATCATAACAACAGCTTCTGCATTTTTCTGTGCTTCCACCATCCAAGTAATAGATTCCAGTGTATTATAGAGGAAATGTGGATTAATCTGACTTTGTAATGCATCCAGTTCACTTTTTCTCCGTTCATTCTGCTGCCGGATAATTTCTTCCATAAGCTCCTCAATCTGTTCATACGATCTTTGGACCGAATAGCCCAAATGTCGTATCTCAGAAGAGCCTCCTATGTAAATATCCGTTTTTCCTCCTGCCTCATACGCCTTAACCGATTCATCCAGATTCCGGATCGGTTTGGATATTTTTCTGGAGATCAGCCGGTTTCCTTCCAGAAGCATCATCAGAAGAACCATGATTGTCGTAAAGATATAATATCTGAAATTATTAATCCTTGCAGTCTGCACGCTCTCCGGTACAACTCCGATCAGTTTCCACCCTGTATAGGCAATATTGCCAACCACTACACTTTCTTTGTGTCCATCTGTTGTAATCTCATAAGTCCCCTCTTCATAACCTGCAGCCTGCAGACTATTTTCTTCAAACAAACCACGAGCCATCTCCGTCCTTCTCGGATGATAAATCATCTGTCCGTCACGGCTGATCATATAATAATAGATTCCTTCCGAAGAATCATTAATTTGCTTTAGGACATCTTCAATCACCGAATATTTCATATCTACAAGAAGGACTCCGCTCCCCGGAATTTCCCCGTCGTTTATATCCACATAACGGCTCAGTGAAACAACCCAGTGATAACGATACAGACCATCTTCGTATAAATTTTGAATATGTGGAACAGAAAAATGTATATTTTCGATTGCACTCTCAGCGTTCTTATACCAGTCCTGACCTTTTACATCTATATTTTCTTTTTCAACAGCAACCGGTTCCGAAGCGATCAATCGGCCTCCATCTCCATATAATGCCAGACTCTCTATCTTATCCGAGTTCACTTCGTACAACAAACTGAACTGTTCAGCAAATTTTCCGCTGGAGATATCAAATTCCTGAACAATATTATAATTTGCCGCATTAAAAATCTGCCGGATATCCAACAAGTCTGAATTCACCCGGTCTACCGTACTTTCTACCGTTGCCTCTGTATTCGATACTGCCATCTTATTAATCGCAAGCTTAAACCTGTGATACAAAAGAAATCCCATAATTACAATCGTAACAAGTGTAATCGCCATAAGAACAGACATAATAATCGACTGTATATTAAATACAATATTTCCTTTTGGATCTGAATCTCTTTTTCTGTTTTTCACTCTTTTTCCTGTTCCCTTCATACGGATTACTTATTTACTTTACAGATGTTCTGTACTTCGAAGGGGATACCCCGAATTTCTTTTTAAATACATAGCTAAAATAATTGGCATCCAGATAGCCTACTTTTTCTGCTATTGTATAACTTTTCTCATCTGTATTCAATATCAGCTCTGCCGCAATATCCATTCTGTAATCTGTCAGATAAGAGATAAACGATTTCCCCACCTCTTTTTTGAATACAGAAGAAAAATAAGAATTCGACACACCAAGAACCGCACATACTTCATCCAATGATATATCCGCTTCCATATATCTTTCTTTCACAATGTTCTGTGCTTCCACAATGAGCCGTCTGGCAGAACTATTTCTGGCACACTTAAGCCTTTCACTGATTGTTTCTGCCATCTGCACAATCCAGGCTGTCAGTGAACTTTCATCCATCTGCGATACTTTTTCATAAATATTCTGCATATTACCGGATATTTTATTGAAATCCAGTGAATTATCTGTACAAAACTTAAAAAATCCACTGACGATCTCCAGTGTAGCAAGATTATACTGACTCATGGTCTCTGTATTTTTATGAAGTGTTTCCATCTCCTTATATGCTGCTCTTTTTATCTCTTCCGAATCACCTATACGGATCGCACGAAACAGCTTCTGCATCCTTGTCTCTTCCGACTGAACCGGTTTTATCTGTTCTTTTGGAACAATCTCTCCAATATTAATTGCCCGTTTTGTTCCATATAAAACTCTGTAAGAGACAGCTTCTCTTGCACGCTCATAAGAAAGACTGATCTCATACAGGTCGTCACACACGGTTCCGATCCCCGCCGTAACAACTGCTCCCATGATACGGTACGCCCACCGGCAGAATCTGTCACAGGCATCCGTTATCTGGGCAATCTTATCTTCCGAATCCAGTTCCAGAATCAGCAGTGTATTTCCCATATATATAAATTCCCGGCAGTTCCACTGATCCATCAGTCTCTGCCTGATCTCCCTTTCTACCGACATTGACAGTAGCAGTGGATTCATTCCCTCCGGCACATGATTTTCCGATGTGTGGAAGATTACACAACAGAAAAGAGGTCCCTTCATATCTACCTGATATGCCTGCAAAAATCTTTCATAGTTATGTTTTTCTACTCTTCCTTCAATTAATGAAATAAAAAAATTAGACTGTAATTTCGGAAGTACCTCCTGAAAATAATCATTTAATTTTTTTACATTCAGCTTTTCTTCTCGTTCTCTGTCCAGAGTATGTTTTAGATTTGTCAGGCTTTCCGACAGCTCTGTTGCATTGATTGGTTTAAGCATATACTCCTTGATTTCCAGATGCACTGCTTCTTTTGCATATTCAAACTCATCAAATCCCGTGCAAAGCATGATGTAAATATTCGGATACTCTTGATTCAGCCTTCTGGATAACTCTAATCCATCCATATAAGGCATCTTAATATCTGTCAACACTACATCCGGCTGGAGTTTCTCTACCAGTTCCAGCGCTTTCACCCCATTTGTCGCACTGCCTGCCACTTCAAACCCAAGATCATTCCAATGAATTTTTCTTTCTATAATATCGATCACTTCTGCTTCATCATCTACGAGCATCACTTTATATCGTTCCATCTTTTTCCCCTTTTGTTATGGCCACCATACATCCTTTCATCCATTATAACAAAATTATGTCTCTTAGAGCATATTTATATCTACAAAATCTGCCGCCACCGGAAGCTGCATTCGAACACATTATGCTGCCTGAATTTGCCTCTGGAAACTCCTTACGACGCATGGTGATGAAAAAACCGCCTTTTTCATCTTTCCGACGAGCAAGGCGGTTTACTTCTCTTTTGTATTAACCTGTACAAACAGTCTTTTATTAATTATTTCTTCTGCACATATTTCAGACAGTCAAGTGTTACCGCTGCCAGAATAATGATACCTTCAAAGATAAACTGAAGGTTTGTATCAATACCAAGAACCGTTAAAGAATATGTCAGGGATGTAAAGATCAGTACACCGGTTACAACTCCTGAAATCTTACCGATACCACCGGTAAACTACACAGGCTGCAATGGCATCCATATCCCAGCCCTGTCCATAAGCCGCACTACCGGATCCAACCATTCGTACGCATTCAAGCCACGAACCGAATCCATAAAGAATACCTGCCAGAATAAATGCTCCCATTGTTACTTTGAATACCGAAATTCCTGATACTGCTGCCGCCTCCGGATTTCCACCAACCGCATACAGATTCTTTCCAAATGTTGTCTTATTCCAGATAAACCATACAACAGCAATTGCAACTACTGCCCATAAAATGATCATCGGGAAACGTCCCGCCTGCGGAATAAAAATAGTTGGAATCGTCGGATCGATCGCTCCAAAGGATACTCCCTTTGTCGCATATGTAACAAGACCAAAGATGATCAACATATTTGCCATTGTTGAAATAAACGGATGCATCTTAAATCTTGCCATAAAAAATCCGGCTGTCATTGCAAATACAGTTGTAAGAAGTATACATACACATAATGCTAATATAGCTCTTGATACTGGTGCCATACTCGAAAAATCAAAAATATGTCCAAACACCGTACCTGTATTAATCCCATTATGCATAATAATGGTTGCTGTAACCATACCCATACCAACCATACGTCCTACCGAAAGATCTGTACCAGTCAAAAGAATCAATCCGGCAACACCAAGTGCAAGGAACATTCGCGGTGAAGCCTGCTGCAGGATGTTCAGAATGTTTGTGGCTGTAAAAAGCTGTGTATTTTTTACGATTGGTGTGATAATACACAATGCAATAAAGATCAGGATAATTACAATATACAGACCATTCTTATACAAGAACTGTGTCATATTAAATGTATATTTGTAATTTTCAAAATTCTGTGCCTGTTTCTGTGCAAATGTATATTTTGACATCCGCAGAAGATCGATCAGATGGAACTTATGCATGAATGCATCATGTCTTCTGTCCTTGATCTCCTGAATTCTGGACTCATGTGCCATCTGTGCATCATACAGCTTATTCTTGTAAGTATATTTTTCTGCTTTGATATCTTCTGCATCTTTCAGGCTGGCAACTGCCTTTTTATGTTCTTCCTGCAGATCTGCTTTTAACTTTTCAAACTTACTGTTCTCTGCTTTTTTCTCTGCTTCGCAGCTCTTTGCAACAACGTCATAATATTCACTGTTATAATGTTTGGAAAGATAACCTTCTGCATCTGCGATCAGTTTTGCAATCTGCTGTTTATTTGCATTTTCTGTTGCTTTTGCCTTCTCCAGGTTTTTCTTACATTCCTCGATAATCTTATTCTGTTGTTCTTTTGTCAGGTTCTTATTCTCTTTCGCTATTGCGATCTGATTCTTTAAACTGTTTACTTTGTCAGATCCATCTACCCGCAATGCATCGATCTGATCCTGTATTTTTCCGACATATTCGTCAATCGGTTTCAAAAGCTTTGCTTCTTCTTCAGCCGAAATAATAATGCTTTTTTCTGCCATATCCAATACCCCTCTCTGTTACAAATATTTCGCACTGAGTCTCAATAATTCTTCCTGGTTCGTCTCTTTTGTATTTACAATTCCGGCCAGACGTCCATTAGACATGACACCGATACGGTTCGTAATACCAAGAATCTCCGGCATCTCAGAAGAAACAACAATAATCGTTTTACCCTGTTTTGCCATATTGATGATCAGTTCATAAATCTCATATTTCGCACCAACATCAATTCCTCGTGTCGGATCATCCATCATGAATACATTTGGCGAGCGTTCCAGCCATTTTCCAAAAATAACCTTCTGCTGGTTTCCTCCGGAAAGACTTGTGATCATATCATCCGGCCCCATACATTTTGTATGCATGATCTTAATCTCTTCTGCAGTTGCACGTACCATTCTGTCATTCGACAGTATCCCGCCGTTCTTATAATGGTTCATGTTCGCGATGGTCGTGTTAAATGTAATATCACCTTTCAAGAACAGACCATTGGCTTTTCTTTCCTCGGTGATCAGCGCAAATCCATGATCCATTGCATCTCTCGGCGAGGAAAAGTTCATGATCTTTCCATCGTATATTACATTTCCTTCTGCTCTTGTACGGATTCCAAAGATTGTTTCCAGAAGTTCCGTACGTCCGGCACCAACCAGACCGTAAAATCCGAATATCTCTCCTTTGCGGATATCAAAGGATACATTCTGGATTTTTGGTGCGTATTTTGATGAAAGGTTCTGTACAGAGAGAATCTTCTCCCCAGGTTCATTGTCAACCGGTGGAAATCTGTTGTCCAGAGACCGACCAACCATTGCTGCTATCAATTCATTCATATCGGTATCTTTACACTCTTTTGTCATAACCAGACTTCCATCTCTGAGGACAGATATCTCATCACATATATTGAAAATCTCGTCCATCTTATGTGATATATAAATCAGCGAGATTCCCTGTGCTTTCAGCTGACGCATCATCTTGAAAAGCTTCTCAACCTCCGGCGCTGTCAGGGATGACGTAGGCTCATCCAGTACAATTACCTTGGAATGGTATGAAATAGCTTTTGCGATCTCACACATCTGCCGTTGAGACACCGACATCTTTTTCATCGGTTGTGTCAGATTCGCCGTGATTCCAAGCTGTCTGAACAGATTCGCGGTTTCTTTTTTCATTCTTCCTTCATCGACAATTCCAAAGGAATTCTTTGGATATCGTCCAAGGAACATGTTATCTACAACGCTTCTTTCAAGGCACTGGTTCAATTCCTGGTGCACCATTGCAACTCCGTTCTCCAGTGCATCTTTCGGTCCTGAGAAATTTACTTCCCTGCCGTCTAATATAATCGTCCCCTCATCTTTCTGATAAGTACCAAAGAGACATTTCATCATTGTCGATTTTCCGGCACCGTTTTCACCCATAAGTCCCATAATGGTCCCAGGTTTGACATTCAGGCTAATATGTTTCAGAACTTTGTTTCTACCGAATGACTTACTCATGCCATTGATCGATAAGATATATTTATTCTTATCTTCTGCCATAACTCTGCTTCCTTTTCTTAATACAGAGAACTTGCCACCGGCAACTTCTCTTGCATACTTTGGTATGAAAGAAGGGTATCATCTCTGACACCCCTCTGCGTTTCATTCATTTACCTTTTAACCAGTCTCTTATTTAGAGAGAAGTGATGTATATGCTGATGCATTATCTGTCTTAACCATGTTAATTGCAAATGCATCATATTCATTTGGATTTCCGAGACGGTTTGTAATGTTTGACTCTGTCTGTCCATCTCCACCGATGTAATCAACTTTCAGGTTGAGAAGATCATCATAGTTTTCAAGCAGTGGCTGATATGTTGAGCTCAGGAAGTTATCTGATGCGTTGTAAATATCGAGCCATACTTTCTTAGATGGACTCTTGCTTGAATCAAGCTGTTTTGACACTTTGTCATAAATCTTTGTTGAATCTGTAAAGTCTTTGTAGTTGTCAGCTGTTACTGCAACGTTTAATGCGTAGTAAGATCTCTCATCTTCGCTGTATCTGTAATCTTCACCTTCTGTCAGGCAGTTGCCGGCATCATCTGCTGTACCGATACCTGTATCCACATCTGCTCCGTCAAGTGCGTTACGAAGAACTCTTAATGTCAGATAAGCCTGAACATCTGCATGCTGGGAAATTGTTCCACCATATCCTTCAGCGATTGCTGCAACAGCGTCACTGTTTGCATCATATCCAAATGTAGGAACTTTATTATCTTTTGCCCATGCATTGAACATTGACATTCCCATACCGTCATTGTTAGAAACAACGATATCGATCTGATCTCCGAAAGAAGCTTCCCATGTTCCGATTGCATTACCTGCTGTAGCAGCATCCCATGTAGCTCCTGCTGAGTTCTTCATCTCCTGAGAAGCCAGCTCACGAACTGTAAATTCTTTTCCATCTACATCAATCTTCGCATCCTGAACAACTTTTGCTTTTCCGTCTACATTTGTTCCTGCCGGTTCAGAACCAACGTCATCACCGTCTTTGATTCCTGTTCCAAGTGCGGAACGGACACCGCGTGTACGTGCAATAGAATCGTTATGTCCGATATCACCGATTGCAAGTACGTATCCGATAACTCCATCACCATTTCTGTCGATCTTATCAGCATTCGCTTTAATATAATCAACAACCATCTGTCCCTGAAGTTCTGCTCCCTGATTTGCATCAAATCCTACATAATAGGTATCTTTGTTGAAATTCAGCGCTTCCTTGTCCAATTCCCCTGTTGAACTGTTGGATGGCTGACGGTTAAACCAGCAAAGCGGTTTGTCCTTATTTGCTACAGAACTGCTGTCTGAAGATCCTGATGATTTTGAATCTCCGGAAGATCCTCCACAACCAGCCAGTGATAATGCAAGCGTTGCTGCCATCATGAGTGCAAATACTTTTTTCTTTTTCATTTTCTTTCCTCCCGTTTTGTTCGTTTTGTTTTTTTCTCGTCCAACTTAATGACTGATTTCATTATAATCACGGAAGCATTTTAAAAACATAGAATATTTTTGGATTAATTATTAAATTTTTACGCTGTTCTATATATTTTTTATGTATTTTGCCCAAGTTTCCACGCATAAAAAATTGCAATACAAAAGTATTAAGCATCTGTATTGCAAATTTTTAATAATATTGTTCTATCAATGTCATTTAGTTAGGCTTACAATTGGATCTACATTACTGCCATCAAAAAATGACAGGCAAAAACTAATCTTATTATAACACTATTAAGTCCTGTTTTTACTCATATTTATATAAAGAAGATCAAATAATAAAAAAACTGCGATAATAACCTTCACGCTATTACCACAGTTTCTCTTATATGTTCTTATTATCAATAAAATAATGATTAAGCTGTTGCTTTCTTATCATCTTTCTCAAGCAGTTTCTTCACTCCCTGAATTGCAACCAGCACACCAAGGATCAGAAGCAGTACAGCGAAGATCAGCTGTAATGTAGTTCCAAAATCCAGACCTGTTGTCATGAATGCTTTTGTCAGTTTTACGATTGTCATGCTAAGTGCTGTAAATGTAACTGCCATCATGAATACCATTGGTCCCCAGAGCATGAATCCCTGTCGTTTCGTCTTCTTAAGGAATACCGCGCAGGCTACCAATGCCAGTACGGATAACAGCTGGTTGGCTGAACCGAACAGAGGCCAGATCTCCGCATATCCGACTTTTGTCAGGAAATATGCAAGTACCAGTGTAATAATTGTTGCGAAGTATTTATTTGTTACTACTTTTAAGAATGGACTAAGGTTATCCATATCTGTGTCGTCATCAATAAAGAATTCCTGGAATGACAGACGTCCGACTCTGGCTACAGAGTCCAGAGATGTCAGTGCAAATGCGGATACTGCCAGATTGATCAGCGTAAATACAAGTGAGTGTGGCAGTCCGATGACTGACAGGAAGTTCGCAATCGCTCCGGCGAAAATCTGAGGCTGTGTTGTAAGTCCCTGTGCTGCTGCTTCACCTTTGGCAAAAGATGCAACTGCGATCAGTGCGATAACTGCAAGCATACTTTCCATTAACATTGCTCCGAATGATACAGGAAGCATGTTCTTCTCATTCTTGATCTGTTTGGAAGCTGTACCGGAAGATACCAGTGAATGGAATCCGGAAACCGCACCACATGCGATCGTTACGAATAAGATTGGGAACATATACTGTCCATCTACGTTAAAGCTTGTGAATGCCTGAAGGTTACAAGATGGATTTGCTACAAATACACCAACAACCGCACCAACGATCATAAAAATCAGAAGGTAACTGTTCAGATAATCACGAGGCTGAAGAAGTGCCCATACAGGAGCAACACTGGCAATCAGGATGTAAACGAAGATGATGAGATGCCATGCATCCAGTCCTACATACATTGGGAAATGAAGTCCCAGTGCGATTGCTGCTACCAATAATACGATTGCAACTGCTGTATTAATCCACTTGTTGAATTTTGTGTATTTCAAAAACATTCCCAGTCCGACTGCTTCTAAGATAAATAGCATAGAAGTAGTTGCGACTGCACCGTTAGCTGCAATTTTTGTTACTTTTCCGGCTTCACTTACTGAGAATCCATTAAAGGTTCCGGCTACAACGTCAGCAAAAGCTGCAACGACCAGAATACAAAACAGCCAGCAGAATAACAGGAATAATTTCTTACCTAATTTTCCGATATACTCTTCGATGATATATCCGATTGTACGTCCCTTGTTCTTAACAGATGCATACATAGCTGCAAAATCCTGAACAGCTCCAAAGAATACACCACCGATTAAGATCCATAAAAGCACCGGAAGCCATCCGAAGATTGCTGCCTGGATTGGTCCGTTGATCGGACCTGCACCTGCGATCGATGCAAACTGGTGACCGAATACGACGTTCGTATCGGCCGGTACATAGTCAACTCCGTCTTCCATCTCATATGCCGGAGTCTTGGCGTTCGGGTCAATGCCCCATTTGTTCTGGAGATAACGGCCATACAGGAGATATGCTCCCCCGAGAACAACAATGGCAATTATCATCATTAATATTCCACTCATAAAACTATCCTCTTCTTTCTCTTTAGCATTTTTAGCTATAAAAAATATATAAAAAAACGCCTCTATTATCCATTCGGATAACAAAGGCGGAATATTCTTCCGTGGTACCACTTTGTATTACTGCAGCTATCACTACCTGCAACCACTCAACACTGTCATGTTCAAACAGTCTCTTCTGTAACGTGAAGATAACGTCCCGGCTTACTTTATACATTTCAGCGGGATGCTCCCGGGTGATATCACAAATTACCTTCTGCCGCTTCGCACCATCTGGCGGCTCTCTGAAAATCCGGATCATATCTGTGACGTGTCCCTTTCATTGCATTTCTTATTTACTTTTTTTAGCTTACTTAATGTTTTACACTTTTTTCTTGTAAAGTGCAAGAGTGGAATTAAACATAATTTACAAAAATAGAATTCTATTTTTGTGCATTTTTTCACATTATATGATTCCGGTTATCTCTTCTACAGATTTCACAAAATAATCTGCTCCATCCAGTTCTCCCTTCTCACCATAGCCATACAGGCATCCGATAAACGGACTTTTACAGGATCTGGCACATTCCAAATCCTGTCTTCTGTCTCCGATCACCAGATAGGAACCCGGATAGTCCCTGATAACTTCCTGCACGATCTCCGTCTTAGGGCAGAATCCATACGATTCACAGTCATAAAACTGTTCAAACCATCTTTCCATCCGGAATTCTTCCCAATGTGCTTTGCGGTATGCCACTTTACAGTTGCTTAAGATCACAAGATGATATCCTCTGTTCTTCAAAGCCGTAAGCATCTCTTCCGCTCCCGGATACCACACTGCCCGGTGCTTCCTGATCTGCCTGACCATGGAATCTCCCACGATCGCACTCGCCTGATCTTTGTATCTCTGATCTAATTCCGGCAGAAATGTATCCCACATTTCTTTGCTGTTTAAGCCCAGCCATCCTGCGATCTGTGCCGTCTCTATCTTCTGTTCCTCTACAACATTCTGTTCTGTCAACCACTGATAAGCTTCCCTGAACGCCGGTTCATAGATTCCAATAGTATTATGTATCGTTCCATCATAATCAAAAATGATTGTTTTCACCATCGGCTGCACCTGATTAAAGCTGCTTCATCAGATTTACCATCTCAATTGCGGACAATGCACAGTCATATCCTTTATTTCCGGCTTTACTTCCTGCACGTGCGATAGCCTGTTCGATATTCTCTGTGGTGATCACCCCGAATAATACCGGAATTCCTGTTGCAAGTTCAACCTGTGCGATTCCTTTGGCTGATTCATTGCACACCAGATCATAGTGGGAAGTATCCCCGCGGATAACTGCTCCCACGCAGATGACTGCATCATACTTTCCGGACTGTGCCATCTTCTGTGCAGTCAGCGGAATCTCAAATGCTCCCGGTACCCAGGCAGCCGTAATGTTCTCTTCTTCTACCCCATGTCTTACCAACCCGTCGACGGCTCCGCCTAATAACTTGTTCACAATGATCTCATTGAATCTGGCAGCCACGATTCCGACTTTCATTCCCTCCGGTGCTACTACTTTTCCTTCTACTAAATTGATCTGTCTCATGATTTCTTCCTCCTGTTATTCATTAAATCTTTTTATAATTCTATTTCTTTGAAAATGTGTCCCATCTTTTCCTGCTTTGTCTGCATGTATTTCAAATCATACTTCTGCGGCGGAATCTCCAGCGGTACTCTTTCATTGATCTTCAGTCCGAATCCACCAAGTCCATAGACTTTATCCGGATTATTGGTCAGAAGTCTCAATGACTTCACTCCGAGATCCGATAATATCTGCGCTCCGATCCAGTACTCTCTGAGATCCGGTGCAAATCCTAACTTTACATTGGCCTCTACCGTATCATATCCCTGCTCCTGCAGTGCATATGCTTTGATCTTATTAAGCAGCCCGATTCCTCTTCCTTCCTGTCTCATGTAAAGAATAATCCCTCTTCCTTCTGCTTCTACCTGACGCATCGCAGTCTGAAGCTGCAGACCACAGTCACATCTAAGTGAACCAAATGCATCACCTGTCAGACACTCAGAATGCACCCTGCAAAGTACATCTTCACCGTCTCCGATATCACCTTTTACCAGTGCAAGATGGTGTTCTCCTGTAATATCATTGACATATCCGTGAAGTCTGAAATCTCCATACTGTGTCGGAAGATCTGCAACCGCCTCTTCTTTTACATGTTTTTCATGGATTCTCATGTAATCCTGAAGATCACGGATCGTAATAAATGTAAGATTATGCTCTTTTGCAAGTTCCCACAACTGTGGTGTACGCATCATTGTGCCATCTTCTTTCATAATCTCACAGCACACGCCGCATTCTTTCAATCCAGCCAGTCTCACCAGATCAGTCGTTGCCTCTGTGTGTCCGTTCCGCACCAGGACTCCGCCTTTTCTGGCAATGAGTGGAAATACATGTCCCGGTCTTCTGAAATCTTCCGGCTTCGCATCTTCATCCACACATTTCATGATTGTATAGGAACGTTCTGCTGCCGAAATACCTGTCGTCGTATCAACATGGTCCACTGCAACGGTAAATGCTGTGCTGTGATTATCGGTATTCTCCGCAACCATCGGAGGCAAGTTAAGCCTTGCTGCAATTTCCGCACTCATCGGTGTACAGATAAGCCCTTTCGCATAAGTCGCCATAAAATTAATATTCTCCTGTGTTGCAAACTCAGCTGCACATACCAGATCTCCTTCGTTCTCTCTGTCCGGATCATCTGTAACCAGAATAACCTTTCCTTCCCTCAGATCCCTCAGTGCCTCTTCGATTGTATTGTACTGATTGTTTTGTGACATTCTATTTATCCTCCTGTTCTAAAATCCGAATTCCTGCAAAAATTCCATCGTAATTCCGGATTCTTTTTTCTCTTCTTCACTCTTTCCAAGGCCTAACAGCCTTTCTACGTATTTTCCGATCACATCATTCTCCAGATTCACCGGATCGCCCGGCACTTTTTCCAAAAGCGTCGTTTCTTCTCCTGTATGCGGGATAACCGATACCTGAAATCCCTCTTCATCTACTTTTGCCACTGTCAGACTGATGCCGTCTATACAAATGGATCCTTTTTCCACGATCAGATGTAATATCTGCGGCGATGTTCCGATAGATACCCAGATGGCATTCTCCTCCCGGATCAGAGATCGGATCACACCTGTTCCGTCAATATGACCGCTTACAATATGTCCTCCGAATCTTCCGTCTGCAGCCATTGCCCGTTCCAGATTCACCTGACTTCCGGCTTTACAGCTTCCCAGACTGCTTCTCCTAATGGTCTCTGCCATTACATCTGCAGTAAATCCATCCGGCTGAAGCGATGTAACGGTCAGACACACTCCATTGACTGCGATACTGTCACCGATCTTCGTTCTTTCCAATACCTTCTTCGCCCTGACTGCCAGAACTCCCGACTCTCCGGTCAGCTGCATATAACGGACTGTTCCTTTCTCTTCTACGATTCCTGTAAACATGGCCCCTCCTGTTCTTTTTCACATACCTGGCAGATTATCCTGATGTCTTCACCGATCCGGCAGATATCCGTACATTTCAGTTTCAATGCTTCTGAGGGAAGTCCGATGCCGATCCCTTCCACCGGTGTCTTACTGTTCTTTCCGCCAAATAACTTTGGTGCGATAAAACAGTGTACCTCTTTTACAATTCCTGCCCGCAGTGCACTGTCATTCAGCGTGCCTCCGCCTTCCAGCAGAATGCTGTCAATGCCCTCATTTCCAAGATATGTCATCAGCTTTTTAAGGTCTATCTGACCTTTTTCATCCGGACAGCAGACGGTATCTACGCCTTTCGCATGTAACTGTTCTATTTTTTTTGTTATTTCTTCGTTCTCTTCCCGTCCTGCATAAGCCACGATTGTCCGGTACTCTTTTGCACTTCTTACGATCTGGCTGTCAAGCGGTATCCTAAGACTGCTGTCGCATACTATCCTGACCGGACTTTTCCATCCTTCCACCCGGACATTCAACATCGGATCATCCGCAAGTACAGTCCCGATACCGGCCATAATACCCATATACCGGTGCCGCATATGCTGCACTTCCTGTCTGGCCGTTTCTCCTGTGATCCACTTTGATGCACCTGTCTTTGTCGCAATTTTCCCATCCAGTGTCATGGCATATTTCATCACTACATACGGTGTCTTCGTCGTAATATAATGGAAGAACACCGGGTTCAGACGGTCACATTCTTCCCGCATAAAATCCTGAACTACTGTAATTCCCGATTCACGCAATATCTGTGCACCTTTCCCTGCTACCTTTGGATTCGGATCCCTGGAGCCAATCACCACTTTTTTAATCTTCTGTTCTATGATCGCTTCCGTACACGGTGGTGTCTTGCCGTAATGACAACATGGTTCCAACGTAACATAGATTGTCGCACCCTCTGCCGATTCTGTAAGCGATGCGATTGCATTGCGCTCTGCATGAAGTTCTCCGCATTTTTTATGATAACCTTCTCCGATGATCCGGCCGTCTTTTACGATCACCGCACCTACCATGGGATTCGGATTCGTCCATCCTTCTCCTTTTTTTGCAAGCTGAATTGCCCGGAGCATGTATTCTTGATCCGTCATTTCTCTTCCTTCTTTCTAGTTATACAAAAACCCCTGCAGGATACCTACAGGGGAAATGATCTGTTACATGTAACTGACAAATGATCTGTTAACCAAAAAAGCTCTGAAATGGATCACCATCTCAGAGCTCAGATACTACATTCATCTAAAATAACTGTACCATCATCTTCTCTCATCCAGACTATACTGTCGGCTTCGGAATCTCACCGGATCATGCCTCTCGGCTCGCGGGCTTTACCGCCGGTAGGGAATCACACCCTGCCCTGAAGATTTCGTTTTTTTTATCATAATACTTTATATATCATTTGTAAAGCAAAAGTTTGGAAATGGCAAACTCCTTTTCACATTGATTTCATCTGCCAATTTTGTTATTCTATACGTATAGATTATTGTCACCTGAAAATACGTAAAATCTAAAGGAAATCAAATTATGAAAATAGGAAAAAAAATATGGCTCTCGTTGATCGCATCTGTCTTATTTGCCGTTATCTTTTCCATCTGGATATTCAGACAGGATACTGTTCGGAACGATCTGCCTTTTGACAACACCACCTCACTGAAAACAACAAGCTTAAAAACTGACGATGCAAAAACGGAATATGTAATTCTGCCCGATGAATTCCACACGCAAAAATCCATTCTTTTCCGGACTACCCATACCAATGCAGAAGTCTGGCTGGATGGAAAACTTATTTATCAATATGGAAATGAAGAAAATGCACCAAAATTCATGAAATCACCCGGCTCCTGCTGGCATATTGTAGACATCCCGGAAAACAGTGATGCTAAGAAACTGACCGTCAAAATCATCCCTGTATATCAGGGTTATTATGGGAACCCGGCTCATCTTTTTCTGGGCACGAGAGGCGATTGTATTCTGAAAATTCTCACCCAGAGTCTCGGAATACTGATCCTCAGTTGCGGTGTTTTATTTTTAGGATTTCTCTCTCTGGTATTGTATATTGCAGTGGTACGGAAGAAACAGGAGGATTTTTCCGAAGAAACATCTAACATATTCCTGAATCTTGGAATCTTCTCCCTGCTGATCGCCTTATGGTCCCTGAAGCAATGCGGTTTCCTGCAGTTTGTAGTTCCGGATGGGAGAACACTGTATTTTATTGACTTCTTTACATTTTACCTCTTTCCTGTACCATTTAATTTCCTTTTGTATGATATTTGCAAAAGTAAATTCCGGAAAGGTGCCCTGTTCCTGTCTGTTTTTTATCTGATCAATATGGCTGCAGCCGTCCTTCTTCAGTGCATGGGAATTGTCGATATCTTCCTGATTCTTCCGATCACGCATCTGATCATGTTTGTGAATGCAGTATATACGATCGGACTGATCCATTACGAAGCAAAACTGCAGGAAAACAAAACTGCCAGAAAATTCAAATATCCAATGTACCTCATTATGTGTTTTGCCTTATCGGAACTATTGGCTTATTATACCTGCAGATTCCAGGATACATCTCTATTCCTTCCACTTGGGACTCTGCTGTTTATCCTTATGCTGATCTGGATCCAGGTATCGCAATATTATGAGCAGTGTATCCAGAAGCAAAAACTGATCTACTTCCAAAAGCTGGCAAATATCGATATGCTCACCGAAGCCATGAACCGGAATGCCTACGAAAATATGATCCGCTATCTGGATGAACAGGAGCTGGAATTACATACAACCGGAGTTGTCTTATTCGACCTTGATAATCTGAAGGAAATTAATGATAACTTTGGCCACGAAAAGGGAGATGAAGCCTTAAAGCTTTGCTATCAGTGTATCCGTCAGGCTTTTCCATCGGAACAGAATTGTTTCCGAATCGGTGGAGACGAATTTGCCTATATTTTCCATAAAGATGAAAAAGAGCTGATTGCCGATAAGATCCATAAACTGGAGCTGCTTCTGAATGAAAAGGATCAGGATCTTCCTTATTCTCTCAGTGTATCTTCCGGCTATGCCTATTATCAGCCTGATACCGATATGGATTTTAAAGATATCGTAAGACGCAGTGATACTATGCTTTACCGTGAAAAACGAAGAAAAAAAATGTCACATTCTGCTTCTTCTCATCCGATGCTTTCTTCCGGAAAGCCATCCCATGCACAGGGAATCACGGATGAACTGATTACGCAGGAGAAAAAATACCAGCATATTTCACCGACGGAATTATGCGGGATCATCGACCTGCTCAGTCCAAGTACTGATGACTATCTGTACTTTATTGATTTCCGGACCGACTTTTACTATATTGCTCCACAGTCACTGGAACGTTTCTGCGTTCCTCAAAATGCTTTTTATAATGTTATGGAAACACACCGGGACTTTGTATATGCCGAGGATTATCCGCTGCTGACCGCCGAATTCCGTGATCTGCTTACTACCAACCGTTGTATCCATAATATGGAATACCGCTGGCTGGATCTGAACAGGAATCCGGTCTGGATCAACTGCCGCGGATATCTTGTACGGGATGATTATCAAAAGCCGCTCTACATGGTTGGATGTATTAATGAGATCGGCGAAAAGCAGAAAGCAGATAATATCAGTGGACTTTTCGGCGAGAATGGTCTGATTGAATATCTGAAGACTCAGGAAACTCCTCTGGAAAATGGATTTCTGTTACGCCTTGGTATCGATAATTTCAAATCGATCAATGAAAAATTCGGGTGGGATTATGGTGATTATATTCTCCGGAAAACTGCAGAATGTATTTCGCACTGTATTTCAGGGGAGCAGCAGGTATACAAATTATCTTCTGATGAATTTATCATCGTGGATGTTACTTCTGACGATAAGCAGACAGCAGTACACCTTTACAATAAAATCAGGGAAAACATCAACCAGTTTATTAAAAAGAATCATTATACGGCAATCTTTACGATTTCCGGTGGGATTCTCCCATTTTATAACCTTCTGGAAAATGAATATGATGAAATGATGAAGCGGACAGATTTTTCATTGGACACAGCGAAAAAACATGGAAGAAACCGTTATTACATTTTCAATGAGCAAGACTATCAACGGTTCTTACATCTGAAAGATATCAGCGATGTCCTTCATGCGGCAGTCATACATGACTTCCGCGGATTCTCTGTTGCCTTTCAGCCATTGGTGAAAGCAGGCTGCAGACAGCCTTTTGGCGCTGAAACCTTGATGCGTTTTTCTTCCGGACAGTTCGGAACTATCTCACCGGCAGAATTTATCCCTATCCTGGAAGAAAGCGGTCTCATCATTCCGGCCGGCCGCTGGATCATAAGGGAAGCACTACAGGCATGTAAAAAGATCCGTGAAACAGTTCCGGACTTCCAGGTCAGCATCAATATCTCACAGATACAGATTGAAAAGTCTGATGTGATACAGGCTATCTCTGCTGAACTTGAAAATACCAAACTTCCTCCGGAAGCGTTGATCGTAGAATTAACGGAAAGTGCTTTGCTGGAAGACAATTCCAATGCACGGCATTTCCTGAAAGAATTAAGAAAAGCCGGCATACGGCTTGCACTGGATGATTTCGGAACCGGTTATTCGAACTTCCATTATCTCAATGAACTTCGTCCGGATATCATTAAAATTGACCGTTCCTTTACCGCAAAAGCCATAAAAGACGCAAAGGAATATGATCTTTTAAAACGGTTCTGCACTATGATACACCGTCTGAATATAAAAATCTGCATAGAAGGTGTGGAGACTGAGGATGAATGGGAAAAGATCCGGCTGATGGATCCTGATTATAGTCAGGGATATCTATGGGGAAAACCTTGCTCTTTCGATGAACTTCTTCAAAAAGGACTCCGGCTTTCATAAAACCGGAGTCCCTGAAAATCAAGAATGCTCTTTTGATCAGTGCTCTATTCTCGGCACCTAATACATTTTTATAATGCCTTGTCCATGAATGCAATAATACCCGCTTCGACTTCGTTCTTAATCTCAGCATAATTATGTATCTCGTGGCGGTATCCCGAGTACAGCTTCGTCGTTACGTTATGTCCGGTCTGTACCAGCCAGTTACTTACCTGATATACACCGACACCATACTCACCTACCGGGTCCTGATCTCCCGCAATATTATAGATTGGCAGGTCTGTCGGCACTTTTTCGGCCCACTTTGTTCCCTCGATCTGTAACATCATCTGGATGAAATCATATACCGAACGGTTGCTGGTCGGTCTGGTAAATGCATCAAACGGATCATCGGCATGATCCCGCTGTACATACGGATCTGCACAGATCCACTCATTTCCGATGCTGACCTCTCCACAGCGCTCACACATCCATCCCATCAGTTCTCCGGTATATGACGGATCGGATTCTTCTCCATGTCCTGCGTCGATCGCTTCTTTTAATTTCTTTCCCGTCTCTTCTGCCCCGCGGAAGATTCCCGTTGTTCCGCAGATGGTTGCCCCGGCCAGTTCGTCCCCGTATTTTGCAATGAAATCTCTTGTGATAAAAGATCCCATGCTGTGTCCGAATAAGAAATATGGCAGATCCGGATATTTTTCACACACGATTCCTTTCAATGTATGCTCGTCTTCCATCATTGTATGCGGTCCTTTGTCTCCCCAGTCGCCCCACACATTATTGACCATTGCTGTCTTCCCATGTCCTACATGATCGTCTGCTGCCACGATATAACCCGCATCCATGAAGGCAGATATCATGTGCAGATAACGTCTGGAATGTTCCCCAAATCCGTGGATCACCTGGACAATTCCCTTCGGTTTGCAAGCCGGAACATAGATCCATCCCTGGACCTGGTCACGTCCGTTATAGGACGCAAAAGATACTTCGTGTAACATAATGTATTCCTCCTTTTCTAGCTTATCCGTACGATTTTAGATTCTTTTATTCTGTACGGTTATAAGCTGTTCTTCAAAAATCCTCCGGTATTCCTCTTCCACCTCACCAAATGCTCTGACCTCATACCTCAGATCAATATGCAATTCGGGCGCTTCACTCTCCTGCTTTTCCCCCAAAAGTACTGTTAGATCATACCTTAACATTGCCTTATCAATCGCATTCAACTGCATCTTCTCTTCCGGTGTCAGATCCGAACCGAGAAATTTTTCATAAATCATAGCAAGCATACGTTCTTCCCGCTCATTATATTCCGGCAATTCCTTTTTAAAAGGCGACGGAACATCCGACATATAGCACTCGCTTGCATCATGAAGCAGGCACGCAAGCACCATTCGATCCGACAGACCTCTTGCCTTTGCCTCTTTGGCACAGCAAATGCAATGTTCCCCGACCGACCAGAACGTCTTCACATGACCATTTCCTCTGCATATCAGGGACAGCGCATGTGCAATATCTGCTATGTCAAATAACTCCGGATCCGGTTCTGTTGGTTTAAAATGTTTTCCTGTGTAGGTCGTAATGTATTCACTCATTGTCTTTTTTGCTCTTTCACATACTCTTCCAGAATCTCTGCTGCCCTTCTGCATGCTTTCACACAAGGTCTGCTCTGATAATACGCTTCCGTTCTGACCGCAGGCTCTTCCAGATCTTCGCCCTTCTCCAACCCGAGAAGTTCCCGGCAGATCAGGCTTCCTTCCGAAGCTTCAAAGAATCCACAAAGCTTTTGCACAAGTACATAAAGCTGCTTTTTCCCCGCCGCATCTTTCGGATCGTCATATCCGTACAGATCACCGATTACCATGACCATCCCCGTCACGGCTCCGCATACCTCACGCAGCTTACCAAATCCCGCTCCGAACGGGCTTGCTTTTTTTGCTGCCTCTTCCACTGTTATTCCCAGTTCTTCCGCAAATGCTGCATAGACCGACTGGCTGCAGTTGTAGCCTGTGCGGAAGAGGGATTCTGCTTTGTCTGCTTTGTTCATTGATTTTCACCTCCGGTTGTAATTACCTCTTTATCATTCCATTTACATTATCATCAATGAAAGTTATATATTTTCTTTAACCGTTCCCAGATCTCATATGCTACAGGACACACCGCTATCGCATCAAGCATACCATACAAACTCCCCAAACGTCCCGGTTGATCCGTATATGGATACTTCTTACAGCCATCCGGCTTGCACTCCTCTAAAAGACATTCTCCATTCTTTTGAAGAAAATCACATGGTTTATTTTTCGTTAAATAAGTCCCTTCTGTCTCATCTTTTTCCAGATATGTCTGAACAAATTGCGGCTCTTCCATCTTAAGATACTCTGCCGCTTCCTTCACTTCATCTGTCGTAAGTTCCGCACAGTACTCTTTACAACAGTTACGGCATCTGCCGCAATCGAAGTTTTCAAATAATTCTTTGTGCAGTTGTAAAAATTGCTGGTCCAGTTCTTCTTCATCCGCATTGCATTTTAAGAAGCTTCGGAATCTTAAGTTCTCTTTTTCTTTCTTTTTTGCTTCAAAATGTATTTTTCTTGCCGGGAGCATACAATCACTCTTCCTTTATACCTAATCTTATTCTTTCTCTGACTTTCTATTTCTTATACGCCTCAATCACACACTCATGTTTTTTATCTTTTTTACTATAATTAATCCCAACCAGCAAAATATCACCTGTATAATCTTGAATAGAATCCGGATATTTTCTATCCTTTATCTGCTGCAATGCACTCACAGCACTTTTATTCCATTTCAATTCCACAACAAGTGCCGGATAATCATTCTTATATTCCGGTTTTGGAATAAACACGAAATCGGCGAAACCACGTCCCGTTGGCAATTCTCGAACCGGCTTAAAATAATATTGCATTGCACTCAGATACGCCAATGCCAGTACACTGCTAAGTGAATTTTCATTATTGTATTGAATTGCTGAAGCATATTCCTCATGTATCTTTTCTATCCGTTCTGCAACTGCTTCACCATCCTTATCCAACGTTGCATCTAGCAACAATTCGGATTCCTGCTGGAAAAGTAACATCTCGTTCCATCGTTTTCTCCGCGTCGCACGAATCAGTTCCTGCCGGATTTCCTCGTTCGGTACAAACGCCATCCTGGAAGCACCCGAATATCCCAAGTAACCCATATGAATCAGATACGTCAGAACATCGTCCTTATTCACAATATTTGCAATGTCATTCTGAAATGAAGCAACGTCCACTTCAACCGCTGCCCCCGACAACATTTCAATAATTGCAGTCTTTAATCCATCAAAATCCATATTGATCAATGGAACGATCGAATCATAGGAAGCCGTTCCTGACCAGTAACTCTGAAAATTTCCATCTGTCATCAGATTCACAACGGCGTTTGGATTATAGACATGATATTTTCCTAATTGATAACCATCATACCAGCGTTTCACCTCAGAAAAATCCTTTTTATATTCTTCACAAAGTTCTTTTACTTCTTCCTCTGTGAAGCCAATATACGAAGCCAACGGGCCTGCATTCAACATCGAATATTCGCGGAAATTATTAAGTGCCGATTGTGTTCTTTCTTTTTTTATCGGTAAAATCCCCGTAAGATAGGCGAGCTGAATATATTTCGTAGGTTCCGTTCCTTTAAACATGCTTCTCAGAAAACGGATATATTCATCCTGTACTTTTTTATTCGCTGATTCATCCCTGATAAGCACATCCCATTCATCAATAATGATAATAAATTTCTGTCCGGTCTTGTCCTTAACTCGAGAAAGCCCATCCGGCAAAGATCTTACGTCCAATGACAAAATTTCCGGATAAATTTCCCTCAATTCATCCAATACCGTCCTGGTAATATATGCTACAACATTTTCTGCTTCCTCACAGTTGGTCAGAAACCATTGTACATCTATATGGATCACATCATATTTATTAAGATGCTTCTTAAAATCTTCTGTTTTTCCTATCTCAAGACCAGAAAACATCTCTTCCGAATCCGCACCTTTGCTGTAATATGCTGCAAGCATATTCGCCGCATATGATTTTCCAAACCGCCGCGGACGACTGTTGCAAATATATCCGTCTGTTGAGTCCAGTACATCATTCATACAGGCAATTAAACCAGTTTTATCTATATAAATTTTAGAATTCAGTGCGACCTGAAAAGCACTATTATCCGGATTCACAAATCTTCCCATATATTACACCTTCTAATCTACTTCTATACTGATTATGATACCATGAAACATCAACGTCCTCAACTTCTATTATAAGCCATTTTTCGCACCAAACATCCATCTGACACCCTTAGCCAGTCTCTTCCCCGCATCAGCAAAATGTCCTCCCGCATTCCACTCTAAAACCACAGATTCCACCATCGGATCTTCCTCTAATCGCTCTTCCTGCGCCCTGGTTCTATCGCCGACTGCTGCCATTATTTTATTTCTCGTCTTCTCCTCTTTGCCACCAAGACTTAGATATACACTACATTTACTTCGAAGCATATGCTCTCTCATATAATGATCCCACTCTGGAAACCATAATGAACCCGAACAACATATAATTCCAGAAAATGCATCATTTTCATAAGCTGTCCACAAAGCGAATAGTCCGGCAAGTGAATAACCCATCAGCCAATGCTCCCTGTCTTTCGCACCAAAAGTCCGGTCAATATACGGTACGCATTCCTCTGTCAGCCATTTCAATGTCTTCGCACCTTGTCCAGCAAAATCTTCTTTTCCGAATACCGCTGATGCTTTCCAAGGCGAAAAATCCCGGTTCCAGTCTTCCACCTGAAATGCTACGAGCAGGAAATTTTGCTCCGATACACATTCCAGCAAAGACTCCCACAGATGTTCCACTTCATTCCCCTGGTGCGGATACATGCCCCAGAAGATGACCGGGCCGCCGGTTCCGTTCTGAGCGAGATGTAGTTTGATTCCGTTTATTGTAATATCCTGAATTATCCCGACAATCCCTCCGCCCTTTTCTTTTGTTAGCTCCGTTGTAAGCATTTGCTTTTTCTCTTTATCTTCCATCTGCAATTCTCCTAAATTACAAAGATTCATCTTTATTAATCTCTTCCATATACCCGGCTGTAACAATACCTGCCGGCAATGCCACAATTGCAATTCCAAATACCGACGATAACATCGTAATCACCTTACCAATCGTTGAAACGGCATAGATATCCCCATATCCAACCGTAGTCAGCGAAACGGTCGCCCAGTATACCGCATCAAAAAAGCTTGGAAATGTTGCCGGTTCTACATTAAACATGATCAGTGCCGAGATCACAATGTAGCCTATTGCCAATCCGCCTACCACCAGCAACGCCTCTCTCTGCTTTTTGAATACATTGATAATGATATTAATACTCTTAGAATATCTGATCACTTTAAATACTCGGAATACCCGGAAAGTTCTGAACAACCGGAAGAGCCTTAATAACTTCAGGCTGCTGTTCAAAAGCGTTACTGATGGAAGGATCGATACCAAATCGATTACCGCCATTGGTGTAAACGGATATTCGGCAAATGATTTCTTGCCTTTTTTCAATTTCAGGTCCGCCGTTAATAATCTTAGAATATAGTCTATGATAAATATAATAACCGTAACAAAATCTAACATTTGCGTAAGTTCATTTGCGTTTCTAACGGCAAGTGGAATAATACTTGCTACTATGACGATCATCATCATCCAGTCATATAGCTTGCTTAGTGTATTTTGTTCATCAGCTACTTCGATTATGTCGTATAAGGATTTTCTCCATTTCATAAAACCACTTCCTGTTCATATTTCCCCGAAGGTGATATCCCATTTCTGACGATAAAGTCCCCTTTCAAGTTTTCATATTGCATACCGGCCTTTTTTACAAATTCAATTGGTTGTGCGGAACTTACAGGCATTGTAATACTCATCTTACATTTTCCCAAAAGATTCTTTCCATTTCCTAATGGTTCTGAAGTAAATCTTCCATTTAAACAGTTTACTTTGCAAGACGGACCATAAAATTTCCCATCCGGAGTGATTGAAATCAGCAATTGCGCTCCGTCAAATAAGTTGGTTTTACCGGAAACAACTATTTTTCCTTCTGTATTTTTCTCATACTTAATCTCCATCTTGACTTCTATGGCATCTTCACTCATAGGGATTGTCTGAGCGAATGATCTTACCTGATGAGTTTCATAGCATGGCTTACACTTTTTCAGTTCTTCATCCGTAACATCAAGCGTTTTTCTCCACTTTACTTCTCCCTTTTCAATAACCGCCTTCTCCTTCTGAATGGATTGAATCCTCCTCCCCATTAAATGCCATTTTGCCTGAGGATTCCAATTTTTATTTTCATTTTCAAGACATATATTCTCCATCTCTACATACAGCAAGCTATAATGTTTTATAAATTCATTCCATTCCCGGATTCTTGAGCAGCCACCATTGGTGGTTTTATTAAAAAATTCCCGAATCTGTTCCTTATTTCTAGATATCCATGTATATAATTTTTCTTTTTCTTCACTATCATATAAAGAAATTATTTCTCGTATATATGGCATGGAATCCTCAAAAACCTGATGATAATATGCATATAATTCATCGTCCGGTTTATAGACATTTTCCTCATTATACTCCGATATAATTGAAGTTCCGGATTGATTCTCCCAGGAAAATTCTCCATCTCTTTCTTTTAACGGATCAATTCCAGTATTTTCCCATGATGGATTAATCCACCTGCCCATAATCCGCCAGTTATACGAAAGCATATCTTCCGTCGACACTCCAACATACATCCATATAACATCCGAAGTATTTTTATACCCTTCACAAACATGTCGAACGATCTGCTTCACCCACTTTATCGGCAAATCTTCTTTCACGATAATGCGTAAATCCGTGTCCCTTCTACAATGCGTTTTCTGCGATATATCATATACCGTATAATCTTCCTCTGACACTTCGTATCTGACAGTTCTGTACTTTGCTCTTAAATATGCCCCACCAGACGGCATCTCCGGATAAATGGAACACACGTTAATCTTCTCCTCTTTATCCAGTTCGTCCCGTATGCCGGCCTTATAAGATGCCGGTATTCGATAAACCATCACCGGCGGGATCGAATCCAGCGTAATAAGTCCACCTTTTTCATCATCTGCACAGATAAAAAAGCATCCTTCTTGTGCTTGAATTCTTGCATTTCCCACACTTAAATCCTCTGATCTTTTTACAAATAACGGTGTATGAATAACTTTCTGAATTTCATCTTCTGTGTAATTCACTTCCAATTCCTGCCGGACCTTCTCTGCAATTTTTCTATAAGAAAGCTCCGGAAAGCAGGCGTGAAGTGCCAGTATATACACATCTGGTGAATGACAGCTTTTCCCTTTTCTGATATACATAAAGACATATCCATCTTCATCATTCGCTATTCCATTCTGCTCGCATGCAAAATACAGTGCAACAAATGGATTGACAGTTATATCCAGCAATCTCGTCGGAACATTGTTATGTTGAAGCAGTGCAAGTTTTCCCATATAACTATATGCATTATTCAATTGTTTGCTATACATTTGCATCATTTCCTGATACATATGCCCTTCATTTTCCAAATAACCTTCATCCCGCAGAATACTTGGCTCACGCTTTAGAAATTCTTTTACTTCTCCCCGAAAATATATTTCGTCATAGCATTCCTGGAATCTGCTTAATTTTTTTCGGAAATCGGCAAGGCTGATGATTTCATCATTTGCATGCATATATTTTCTCCTTCGATTGTAACTTACCATCTCTCCCGATACAATTTCGCCGGCCTATGCCCGGCATCCCCCGTCATCTCCCCGGTATCTTCTACCAGATCAGCCACTTTTCTTCGAAACGCAGGAACCAGAAGCTTCGTATCCAGCACCGTCTCATGAATCTGCTGCAATTCTCTCAGTGTAAACTTCTCCGGCAAAAGCCGGAACGCTATATGCGTCTCCGTAATCCACTTGCGAAGCTGTACGATTGCATCTGCAAGAATCAGCTCGTGGTCAAATGCAAGGTCATCGCTTTCTATAGTCTTAAATTTCTTCTTTACATCCCACTTCGAAGTTGTCTCTTCTAATCTTGCATGAAGCTTCTCATCCCCATGTGTCAGACGCAGATTCCATATACCGGCTTCTTCCTGAAATGACACATCAAACCACTTTGCATCTGAAGCATCATCTCCTGCCTGGATTATTTCCTGTCCGGCATTGACAAGTGCCATGTATCCATTGCTGATCACCCATCTTCTCGGATCACGGTCTGGATTGCTATAGGTACCGAACTGCTCCAGGAAATTACAGTTGCAGTTTGTCTCTTCTTTTAATTCACGTTCTGCGGCTTCACCGATGGTTTCATTCGAACCAACGAATCCACCGGGAAGGGCATAACAGCCTTCATATGGTGCCGCACCTCTCTGGATTAAAAGTACCTTTAACTTTTTCTCGGCTATTTTTCTGTAATTATCTTCTTCTTTGTCAAACATTCCGAAAATGACAATGTCTGCAGTCACGGATGGTTTTGGATATTTTGAATCATCGTAAGTCTTTACAAATTCTTCGTTAGCCTTTTGCATTTCTGATTTTTTCCGCATGATTACTACCTCTTTCTTTTTTCGTTCTATATTATTATCTTTATGATAGTATCACTTTGTTAGTATGTCAATATATAAATTTACGCACACAAATTACGTATACTTCTTCCGCGACAGCCATTTCTGATCAATACACTTCACTTCCCCATCAAACCTGATATGCAAATGCACCCCGCCAGATCTCTGATTAATCTTCTCCACAATTCCATGTCCGAATTTCGGATGTATCACCGCATCGCCAAGCTTATACTGAATCACTTCATCTTTTTTCTTCTGTGCAATCTTCAGTTGCTGATAAGTATCCCGGACCGGCACGGACTTATCATGAATCTTGTTCTTTAATACCTTATCATAATCATGATTCATAAGCGCTTCGCCCGCCTTATAATACGGCGTTGGCGCCGCTCCGATTAGAGAACAGCAGTATTTCCACGCACTTCCGTGCGTTCCCGCCTGCCATTTATACTTTTCGGGAATCTGCATATTGTACTGCATGTAATGGGCGTATTCGTGTTTGAATAAATCTATGCGGTCTTCTTTGGACAGCGGATTCTTCACACCATATGCAATAAACAACAGCGAAAAATGAAAATGCTCTTTTTCATGTGCACTTCGTCTGGTGTAAGATCCCAGTGTGTCCGTGTCATATCCAAATGTTATCGGCACTTTTGCCCCATTCAAATGGAGTTTTCTGTCCAGTTCTTCATATAGGTTCTGTATTAATGCCCGTAAAATCGGGATTTCTTTCTGCAGGCGCTGCCGCAGGAATTGGTCTTCTCGGTTGTAATCTATCATTTTCTAACTCAGTATTCTTTCTCTAATCTCAAATTTATTTGTTATTATTTTTTAGTTTCTGATAAGAAACTCAAATTATATTCTCAGGAACTCAAAAATAAAGTCAAATTTTTGAGTTCCTTTTTTACTTTCTTTATACTCTTTTACTTCCAATTTTTCCAGATATCTGGTTGATATCCAACAGTTGCCTGTTTCCCGTTACGCACAATCGGTGTCTTGATCACCTTTTGATTTTCCAGAATCTTCTCTGCTTTGTCTTCTTCTGCAAGATAAGTAAGCAACGCAAGCAGATCTTTGTCCTTGCAATTCTGATCGATCAATTTTTCATATCCTCCGACAGCCTGACATACTGAATTGAATTCACCTTTGCTCAGGCCCTTTTCCTTCATGTCTACGAACTGGTATTTAATTCCGCGCTCTTTGAAATAGCGTTCTGCTTTTTTGCTGTCGAAGCTTTTCTTGGTTCCGAAAATTTGTATGTTCATTCTTATTCCTCACTATATTTTCTAATCCATCTCATCTTCCCAATAATCATATGCATCGTCATATCCATCCTCATAACTACCGTCTCCGAATTCTTCACCCCATTCATCAGCAAATTCATCAGGATCATCATAATCATATACGTCATATGGATCATTTCTTGAAGAAGATCCCGAAGAACTTCCCCATGAGCTATTTCCGGAATAACCGGAAGATCCTGCACTATTTGTTTCCCTTGACTTCGCATACACTTCCTGCCCATTCACATATACCCATCTCGCATATTGATTCTGCTCTAATGTGTAAGTCTGGTCCGGCTCCTTTTTTATCATAATGTCACCCGAAAGATTCTTATCACCTATGTAGACAGCAATCCACTTATCTCCCATCCGTATATCCTGCGAATATTCATATACACCTTCACGATTGTCCTTTACCATTCTTACCTCATTCATCAGTTTAATAAATGGTTCAAAATCCCCATTTGATGTATTCTCTGCATAAACAGAATCAATCGAGTCGCTGTAATAATCTAAAATGAAATAATAGAAATAATCCGATGAATCATATTCATCTATTCCCCAGTACTCGTCAAAATAGTCACGGGAACATTTTTTATAAGTCACTCTGATATCGTCTATACCTGCCTTTCTCATTTGATCTTGCAGATTTTCCGTATATTCATCCATATATTCTATTGCTTCACATTTTGCATTTATCTTATCCTCTTTTTTCTGCGTCTCCTCCTGCTTTTGCCTTTGTATCGCATTCTTTTCATCCAGTTTTATAAGCTTATACATTGCGAAAACCACGCAAACAAACACAAAAACCGCACATGCCACCTGCAAAGCTTTCTTTTTCTTATCTTTTTCCATGCATTTCCTCATTCACTTGTTAATTCTGTCCGTTATGAACTAATCATCATAGTGATTCCTTTCTTGTTGTATGAACCACAGGCCTTGCATACAAAAATAGGAATTTATTATTACTAAATCTATATTTAATATATAAATATATTCTTACATATGATATACTAACAATGTTACCGCCTCCTATACAGGTAAAGGAAGGAGGTGTTCGCTATGGATTTTGCATTATCTTTTGTTGTCGCCGTCATGGCTGGTGTAGTTTGCCACTACATCATCAAATGGTTAGATGGCGACAAATAATCGGTAACTAGCCTATGGGAATAAGCCACCATAAAAAACGGCATAGAAAACCCC